>Ga0256406_1003697_pt1 | contig 18570 bp, 16 predicted proteins | sample RumenRJG_03DNA_FD_185986 | JGI IMG/M metagenome (GOLD analysis project Ga0256406, IMG submission 185986) | Bovine rumen microbial communities from Lethbridge, Alberta, Canada - RJG_03 | ecosystem: Host-associated > Mammals > Digestive system > Stomach > Rumen | place: Canada: Alberta | collected...
ACTGTTCTGGAAGTACATCCGGAACGATATCTACGGAGACAACATCCTGTTTGGACCGGGGATGATCAGAATGACCATAGGTGGCTGGGGGAATACTTTCGGATGCCTTCTTTCTGCATCTGCTCAGCCAGTTGTAGAACGTACTCACAGGAATGTTGTGCTGTCTGCACCATTCGGCGTCGGACAGGCCGCTCCTGCGACATTCGTTGATAAGGCGGATCTGCTCCTCCATGGGAACTCTCTTGCTGCGGATACTTGCCATAGCCTATCCTCCTGCATGGTAGCGAAATACTACAAGTTTTTCGCCTTCAAGCTTATCGGATAAATCACAGATTGGCTATCCGCCCGGAGGTTAGGCGCTTACGCTGCAATACTGGTGATGGCAAAACCGTTCCAAAGGCCGTTTCCGCCTCGTAAGAGACGCCAGAACAGCCCAAAGCAGTTCGTAAGAACACTCATAGGAACGGAGCCAGAAATGGGCAGCGCGCCAAGCTCCCGGCTCCACAAATTAAAAAATCGACCGCCCTACGGCGATCGTTTTGCACTGGATTCGAACCGTCGAAAGGTCCACCGGACCTTTCGACCCTCTGCGTCCCGAATAATACACCGGCTGATACATGCACTATTACTTGGAATAACACAGCATCAGATTTTCCTTATAAATCAGGGATTTTCAAGGTTGCGGCTGAGAAATCAGGCAAATCCCGAGATTTGTCAAAAGACGCATTTGTAGGAACGATGTAGGAACAGCCAATTTTTAACACAGCACAATCCACTCTCTGCCGTCCTTATGGGCACTTAAATTCATTCCTTTCGAGATAACGAGCAAGAATCTCCCGATCATCGCCGGTATAGCAAAAACGTTCCAACCGCTCCTCGGAGGACATCTGCTTCCACGGATCTTCCGTATCCCGGATCACGAGTGCATTGAAACGGTACCCCTTCTCAAAAGATCCCACCTTTCCGAACAGGCTCCCGCCCTCTTTCGTGGCATGGTAGAAGGCACGAGTGCTCACAACATCGACCATATTGCGTCTTAGGATGTGTCATCTGCCAATATGCATTATGGTTTGCCAATAAAAACCGCAAAACCTCCAAACCGGCACCAGCAATGCACAGGTTTGAGTATACCTAGAGTCCTCCCTTTATTCTGGAGCGTTTCTGATTTTCTCAAACATATCTCCAAAAACAGCATCACGATAAATAAAACGTACAACCCGCATCAAATGCCTTGAAGGATCCATTTTCCATCGCAAATCATCGGTCAGATACGGTGTCGGAACAAGCGAGGATGGGCACCATGTCGGATTAACAAGGTAAGCGACTGTACTTACATCCCATATAATTCGTGAAGGAGAAAGGGGTGCTTGTGTAGTTGGAAGTCCTTTTTCCCCATAATCATCCAATCCGTCACAATAAGTTTTGTGGAACAGCTCGAGCCAGTTCTGCGCCATTCCCTGCGTCATCTGACTTGTAACCGTATCCGAAAGATATGTGCCAAGCTTTGTACTCCCCTTGATGTTCTGTTCAAGTTCAGGACCAGAAACAGCCAGATAGGAGGCAACAGACATGCACGGAACAATCACCAGCGGCACACCTGAATCAAGGATAATTCTTGATGCAAATAAATCCTGTCCAAGATTGAATTCAACCGTCTGCGGCCAATACAGGGGTTGTCCGGCAAGCCAAACGATAACAATCTTCTTGATAATCTCAGGGTCCATCAGGATTGCAGATGCTACATTTGTGATTTCTCCAATTGCGATCACATACAGCACATCGTCTGCTTCATGCGCCTTCTTTACAAGGTCCCGTGCAGCATCACTATCAACCGGCGTTTCTGGATCTGTCATATATACTTTTGATCCGCGGAAAGCTCTTTCACTTGGATCTACTTTCAACAGCTTCATCAGCTTTAGGATTTCCTGATAACTGAGTTCCAGTCCTTCCTGCAAATTCCCGGTCATCGGAATAGCTACTCCATTCGTTTTCATCAGCCTTGCAAAGAAGTCAGAGGAAAACGGCGCTGCATACACAGCTTCTACATCAATCCTGTCTGGAGAAAGCAAGGCATATGAAATAGCGAACTGATCATCCACCTCGTTATAAGTATCCGAATCAATGACTGCATGTACTTTTCTTTCTATTGGAGGAATAAGACGTTCCCGTCTTTCTTCCTCCGTTAAGACTGGATATTTCATTTCATGTCCTCCCTTCATTGCTTTCAGGCAGTCTCCTGAGCGGCTCTTCTGGCAACGGCCTTCTTTTCTTTCCATGCTGAAATTCTTTCTGTATTCTCAAATAATATCATCACCAGAAGCAGGAACAGGCCCAACACAACATTCTGGAAAGTATCCGGTAGCCCAGCTGCAATCAGACCGATGAAAATAATGTTCAGTGTAAACTGTGCAATAAAAATACCAGCTGCCAGATTACAAATATTCTGAATGACCAATGCCAGAAGAATGCTGATAAGAGGTTTAAAGAATATTGTAACCGAACCCAGGCTCTGCTGTGCTCCGACTGAACCCGACTGGCTCAAAGTCAGAATTGCTGAAATCGAAAGGAAGATGCCACCATAGACAAATGCCTTGAATTTTACCAGATTCACCGGAATCCCTGAGTTCTTCGCAACTGTTTCATTGCTTCCAACCGCCTTCAGATTATAGCTGAAAACAGTATGATAGAATAGAAAATAAAACAAAACAGCAGAAAAAATAAAAATCAGAATAATATTCACCCCAGACCCGAAAATAGCATGCTTTGTATCGATCTGGACAAACCCATAATGCCCGGCGAGCTTCGAACCCACTATTTCGTAAATCATGGTCAGTCCCATAGTCAGTACAAGCGACGGAATCTTAAGAAGAGAATTCAAAGTTCCGGTAATCGCAGTCACAATCAATGCGGCTAAAAGTGCTCCGATGACCATTCCTGGAATTCCAAATTTTGCCGCCATAGTACCACCTACGACACCGGCAATGATCTGCTCAGACCCAATGGAAAAGTCAAACAATCCACAAATATTACCAAACGCCACCGCGTAAGCCGTGATAGTGGGCACAATTGACTGCATAAAAATCGTTCTGATGCAGTTAAAATTGCCAAATCTCCTGGGTATAAGTATAAGAAAGATCAAATAGACCGCTATCGGTAGTGAGATCGATTCCAATGCATGTCTGGCTGTCTTTTTCATCTCGGACTCTCCTGATAATGGATTCCTCATTTCAAGGGTACTGTCAGCCAAATGCTGGCAGTACCCTCGCTTTTCTGACGGTTGTTATGACGCAGCCGATTCAACAACAGAATCATTTACTGAACTGGTTCCACCATGTCTTGAAACAACATCAGAAATCGAGAACGTTGAGATAAGATTGTTCATGTAGTCTTCGTCAATGTCCGGATTATACCATTTAATCATCTTGTCTTTGATTTCATCAGAGGTATATACCGGCGTGTCTCCAAGGAAGTACTGATTAAACTGTTCCGCCTCTCCCGCGTCTTTCAGTTCCAGATACGGAGTAATCAAATTAGCCGGACCACCTTCTACAATGGGTGTACCTATGACCTTATTCACAAGGATCACTGCTGAAATCAGCGGATCGATCTGCTGCTGTCCACCATAAGATACTGAAAACGTACCTGCTTTGAGGTATTCAGCCAGATCAGACTCAAAATCAATACGGCCGACTTTAATTTTTCCTGCCTTGCCATTGTCCGCAAGTGCTTTCTCAATTGTCGGAATAGCTGCTTCACAATATGTACCAAGAACAAGAATACCATTCATCTCCGGATATGCGGCAATATAAGACTCGATCGTTTTGGTCATATCCGTTGTAACCGTGATATCATATGTCGTATTTAGGATGTTCACGCCCGCTTCTTTAGCGCCTTCAGCAGCTCCTTTGTCTCGAAGATCTGAAGAAGTATCGCCTTTTGCGATGTTAATGACACCAAGATCTGTGACTCCCTGCTCACCCATGGACTTAACAATATTAGCTGCGCACTTTTCATCATCCTCATGTGCGCCTCCAGCGAAATAGTCCGAACTGTAAATCATGTCCGCAATATCTTTATCACTGATCGTACGGAACATCGTACCATAATACACGCCTGCATCAGAGCACATCTGATCCACGCTTGGAAGCATCGTATCTGAGGCGGGCATAAACAAAATGCCATCTACTCCTCGGCTGATCAGATCACTGATGTTATCAATCAGACCATCCGCCGTATTGTCTGTCGTCACATTGACAAGTTCGCCACCTGCCGCCTCAACTGCAGCCTGAACATTGTTATAAATGGAAATCCATGTCGGATCCGTATTAGCTGTATCCCAAGGAAAACCAATTTTGAATTTTTGCGGATCCCCTGATTTCGCTTCTGAAGCAAACGTCGGAACCGCCAGCATAGATGCAGCCAGCACACCACTTACAAAACAAGCTGTTACTTTTTTCAGATTCATACCGTTCCTCCTTTTTCGGGCATTTCGCCCTTAATTCTTTTTTGCTCTCTATCCACAAAGGCGCCACTGCCTCTTTGTGTTCCGTCATTTGATAACACCGGCATTCTTGCGGTCAAAGGAAATCGCAACTACTGCGATCAGAATTACGCCTTCGATCACCTGCTGCACCAGGCCATCAAGTCCGGCCTGTGACATACCACTCTCGAGTGCTGCCATAGCTAATGCTCCAATCAAAGCAGACCGTAACTTGACAGGCCATCCACCAGATAACGGCATGCCTCCGAAAAGAACGGCGAGAAGGACATCAAATTCAAATGCATTGCCTGTTTTGGAAGAAGCTGTGCAGGCGCGAACCAACGTAAAAAATCCGACCAGGCCGCATGAAAATCCAGTCATCACGAAAGCAAGAAGTCTGGTCTTCTTAACATCCACACCAGACTGCCTGGCCGCTTCATGCGAAGATCCTACTGCTCTTACATGCCTGCCAAATGGATTCAGATTATATAGATAAAAGCTGAGACAGAACATCACCACCAGCGCAATGATTTTGACATACATACTGTCAAACCTCCGCATACTGATTGGGATGCCAACCGATCCATTCAAATAATAAGTAGTAAGGCCTCGAAAAACAAAAGACATCGCCAGCGTTCCGATAAAAGACTGGACTCGAAGATACGAGGTTGAAAAACCGTTCAGAAAACCAATACAAATCCCTGTGGCTAATGCTGCTGGGAAAATCAAATAGATACTAACTGAAGAAGCGAACGCTCCCATGGCTGCCGAGAATCCAACAATCGCTCCGACTGAAAGATCCAGCTCTCCAAGCGCCATTACAAATGTGTACATCATCCCACACATTGCAATGCTGAAAAAGTTATTAAAAATATTGGATAAATTTCTTAGCCCGAGCAGTCTGCCTCCTGTCAAAATTTCAAAAAGGATTAAAATAAAGGCCAACCCGATAAAAGAAAAATTATTCAGGATCCTGCTTTGGATACCAGTTTGCGTTTTACGCGCAGCATGTCCATTCTCCATCTCGCAGCCTCCTCAAATCATTTTCCGAATCAGTTTTGTTTCAGTCATTCCTTCAGAACGGTAGAACTCTCCAGAAACAGATCCATCCTTCATAAGAACCACCCGATCTGACATACCAATCAGTTCCTGAAGCTCCTCTGAGATCAACACAATCGACTTTCCCTGCCCCTTAAGTTCTTCTATCAACTGATAAATAGCTGCCTTTGTTCCTACATCTATACCGCGTGTGGGACAGTCAAGAATCAAAATATCCGCCCCTTTACCCAGCCATTTTGCCAAAACCACTTTTTGTTTGTTTCCCCCGCTCAGAGTGTTACAGAACACTCTGATGCTGTCCGCTTTAACCTCCATTTTGCCCGACCATTTCTCCGCCAGTGCTTTCTCTTTTCTTCCCGATACGCACCCCACTGATGATAAATCTTTTAGAGACGGAAGGCCGATATTTTCCTCTATATTGCAAATGATCATCATTGATTCCTGATCTCGGTTTTTGGAGACATACCCAATGCTGTGATTAACGGCCCACTGAGGACTTTTGACCTTTTCCCTCCCGTCTTTCAAAACTTCGCCTACATCCGGCTTAATCAATCCGAAAAGAATCTTTCCAATATCATGCATTCCGCAATCACTAAGTCCACCAATTCCAAGGATTTCCCCCTTATGCAATTGCAAGTTCACATTATCGATCTGTTCTGTCGAAACTTCCTTCATCTCCAGAACAACTTCCTTCGAAGTCTGATCATTCCTATCTGAACGATAATAGTGGTTTCCTATATCTCGTCCAATCATCAGCGACCGTATCTTATCAGGATTGAATTCTGATTTCTGAAGATTTGCGGTTAAAACACCATCCCGCAAAATCGTCAGCGAATCACATTTGTCCATAATTTCATCAATATCATGAGAAATAAACAAGATTGATCCGCCCTGCCTCTTTAATCGCTCCATAAGACGATATAAAAGCGCTCGGCCGTTTACCGTTAAAGCTGTTGTTGTCTCATCTATGATCCACAATTTCGGTCGTGTGTATAAAGCACGTGCTAATTCGATGAGTTTTCTGTCCTCAAAAGTAAGTTTGTCAACCATAGATGCTGGATCAATCGAATCAATCCCGATATCATGCAATGCTTTCTTTGCTTCTTCATTCATTCTGCGTACGTTCAACACGCCAAATTTTGCAAACTGCTGCTCTTTGCCGAAGAATATGTTTCCCGCAACCGAAATGCCGGAAATTGTTCCCTGTTCCTGTACAACCATGCTGACGCCATGATTGATGGCATCTACCGTTCCAGAAGGATCGTATTCCTCTCCGTTTAGGCGCATTTTCCCGCTTCCGCTATCAGCTTTTTGAATGCCAGCGACAATAGATGAGAACGTCGATTTGCCAGACCCGTTCTCGCCAACCAGCCCTCGAATCTCGCCAGCTTTAATCGCAATATCAAAGCTCTGCAAAGCCCGAACTGTTCCAAAATTTTTTCGGATGTCCTCCGCCTGGAACAGGATATTTGTCTCTCCCATAGCTGTACCTCTTGCCGCTGCATTTGCGTATTTGTTTTTACATTCTCATTGTAAGAAGACATTCATTTGATCTAAAGATGAATTTTTTCATATTTTGTTCACTTTTCCAATATCAGTCGTTAGCAACATGCACTTTCCAAGCACTTTGGCATTTTCTTCCATATTAATTCGCGCTCAAAGCGTCGCAATTACTATTAATCGGTTCATTTTTGCGTCTTCACTGTACATCCTGTCTGATATTCACTTCACGAAAAAAGCACAGGCGCAAACAGCGGCCTGTGCTCAGACTTATTATCAATCAATGAATGGATGACTGTTACTTCACTCCTCCAACCGTTCTTTTTCGTTGAAAAATCCGATTATACCTCATGATCTGCCTGTACCGTCGAAACGGGCGACTCCCTAAATTTTTCCCACAGTTCGGTTGTACGTACTTCATCCATATGCGGGAACACGATTGATACAGTTGTTCCGAGTCCATACTCACTCTCAATCGTAAGTCCCCGGTCATTTCCGTATAAATAAAAAAGTCTGCCACGTATATTCGAAAATCCTATTTTGGTACCTCGATCATTGATGGAAAATTTCTCACTCCTTGTTTTCTCTAACGTTTCCTCATCCATTCCTATCCCGTTGTCCTGAACCATCAGTACGACGCTCTGATCTGGGCCAACTTTAGCAGAAATCCGGATTTCTCCATTCAGTTCACCTGTCTCCTCATCAACCAAGCCGTGGAATAATGCATTTTCCACAAGAGGCTGGATCATATTTTTGGGTATTTCTTGTTCCATCAGGCTATTATCCACATCCCATACAACTTGAAGTGCACCGCCATACATAAATCTCTCAATGACAAGGTATTGCCTGACCACCTCCATTTCGTGGCTCAGGCTATCCATAATCTCAATATCTCTAACTCTCAGTCGATCGCGCAGAATTGTATTAAGGGCTGTATTTACCTTCACAATATCATCATCTCGTCCATGACGGGCAAGATAATTAATACTATTCAATGTATTGCAAATAAAATGAGGATCTATCTGACTGACAAGAAGGCTGAAACGCTGACGCTGTTCATAGGCTTCTTTTTGACTGATAATATCGATACTACGTCGCAGATCATCAAGCATCTTATTATATGATCTCTCAAGAAGGCCGATCTCATCCTGTCGGGTTGTCTCTACTTTACAGTCCAGATGGCCTCTGACAGCACGTCTCATATGTTCTGCCAAATTGATGATGGGTAATATAGCCGCTCTGATACTTGCTGAAGTTGTAAACAGCGTCAAGATAAGAAAACACAAAATTGCCAAAATCAAAGAGAGAAACGTTGAAGTCAACTGCGCCAATAAAGTTCCTAATCTCACCATGGATACAATCCCGAACGGGTATCGAACGGATTGATATACGAAAATCAGATTGCCCCCTTGCGACTCATATGAATTGGAAGCAATATTCTTTGCCCGCATCTGACATTTTTCGATATTGCTTTCTGATCCCTGTGTCATAAAGTGGTTATGATATCCGTCAAATAAATAAAAAACATCCAGGCTGGAATGCGCCATAGAGCGGATTTCACTTTTCAAATTATTCAGTGAAAGAAAAAGGAGCACCGTATACCAGCGATTGCGGATATAGAAATTCCGTGAGTACAAAGTTGTCGTATATACATTTCTTCCCACTCTGGATTCGTATACGGCTGAAAATGATTGTCCGAAAGAAGAAGAATTGAAATCATTCATAAAAAAAGATTCCAACGTGTCACGATCAGTATCAGACAAATTGGTAAGAGAGTCAATCATAGCTCCCTCTTCGCTGCATATAGCCAATCCCCTGACATTCGAGTGGTTGCTATTAAGACTATTCAGCGCCAGCTCTGCCAAAGCTTTATTCGAATCAGTAGGATTATCAAAGTAATTCAGAATTTTTTCATTTTGTTCTACCACAAGTGCAAGGCTCTGTACATACTCATCTGCGACCCCAAGCGAATTCTCCATTCGCTGAACAGCCGCTTTCAAAACATTTTTGTTGTCTTGAATCGCTCGGTTTCGAAGAATAGGATAGGCAACCAAAAAAACAGTAATAATGGTAACCGCAAATGATACCAGACCGCTTCGGACAATACGTTCCGAAATCTGGCGATTGAAAGATACTTGATTTGTTTTTCTCATAACACAACGTTTACTTTATTCTACAAATCTCACTAGTTTTTTCTTCGATATTCCGTCGGCAAAATACCGACGCTTTTATAAAAAGCCTGACTGAAATATTGGCTTGACCGGTATCCGACCATTCTGCTGACATCTCCTATCTTCATTCCATCTTTTTCTAACAGTTCCTGGGCTTTGTTTATTCTCAATTCTGTAAGATAATTTTTGATTGTCATGCCCGTCTCTTTCCGAAAAATAGAGCTCAAATAGCCGACCGACAGATGAACCGTCCCTGCTATTTCCTGGATCGAAAGGTCCGGTTTCTCATAATGTCTATGAATATACCTAATGACCGATGATACCGCTCCTGAATAGGTCCCATCCTTCATGATAATCCATTCTGATGCCTCACAGAATCTATTGATTAACCACTCTCTGATATGCGAAATATCCAACCATTCTCTCCAATTACAATCAAATGAAATCTCCTCAAACTTACTTTTTTCTGGTATTTTTTCAAACATACTTCGGAGTTGCCGGTAGAAATTCTGACAGACCGTAGTGATAAGCGCAGGATTCTGGTCACTAAATGTTGCAAAAACACCCTTCAGATATTTCTCAATCTGATCCCGGCCAACTATATGTTCAACTACATCATATTGATACTCTGCATGACAAATCGCATCGGAAAGTCCATGTTGTTCAGAAAAGCATGGATAATCACAAATGTGAATCCGTCCAGCTCCTGTTATATATTTTTCATCGAAAATAGACTTATGAGCATCACAATAGTGCTTTAATTCAATCGGAGAGATTCTATGATTTACAACGTAAGCTGAAACACTGCATTTTAACTGTTCTGACAAAGATGTCGTAATCTTTTCCGCACACTTAAAAAGTTCCTGTATCGGATTGGAGAGTATCGTATCCGTTCTTCCATTAAGCAAAACCACAATCTGTCCTTGTGGAAGCGAAGTAACAGCCTCCAGCTTCCAGATGCCAAAATCAAGATTCTGAACTGCATTCGCAATTCGTAAGCGTGGAATGATAATACCAGGAAGAATCGGCTCCGCACTAATCGGAATTGGAAGATCCTGTTCCACCATGATTACATATCCAGGCTTTGTATAAAAATAATTTCTTTCTGATTTCTGTTCTTTCGTTTTCTCAGAAGACTCATCTGCCACAAAGAACTGCTCCAGCATCCGGTCTGCCACAATACGATTCCGTTGACTGTCTTGATCAATCGCAATATGAATTCGCCGAAGAAGTTCCTCCAAAGATTTTTCCGCAATCTCGCTCTTCACGAGATATTCTGTAATGCCAAGGCTGATTGCTGCCTTTGCATAAGAAAAATCCTCATAAGCGGTAAGCAATACAATCCGGGTGCTCTGGTCATTTTTCCGGATTTCCCGTACCATTTCAATTCCATCCATAAATGGCATGCGTATATCTGCCAAGATCAATTGTGGGTGAAACTCTCTATACTTTTTTAGTCCTTGTCGTCCGTTAAAGGCTGTCGCAACAATTTTGAAGCCAAGTCTTTCCCAATTCACAATTGTTGCAAGGTCGTCGAGTATGAAGCGTTCATCATCCACAATTAACACAGAAAGCAAATCATCCATTACAAATCCACTTTTTTCATTATATCCAAGTGTCTGTCATTCAATCTAAGAATTTCTATCATGAGCTGCAGATTTCGTCTTGCAATATCCTCATCTCTTACAAGAAAGCGTCGTTTCTCTCACCTCCATCAGGGATGGGATGGATGGAGCAGCCCCATTGCGCGAAACTGAAATTGCTGATGCTTTTGACGCCAACTTCATGCATTCCTCCACCGGATGTCCGGCAAAAAATGAACTGACGAAAAAGCCAGTGAATGTATCGCCGGCAGCTGTGGTATCCACAGCATGCACATGAAAAATCGGTTGGCGCACGATTTTTCCATCACCGAAAAAAATCGAACCAGATGCTCCAAGCGTCAGCACCACATCCGCTTTGGGGTAAAGTTCAGCCATCGACCTAAGTATAGCATCGGGATCACTAACACCGGCAATCTGCATGCCCTCCACTTCATTAATAAGGAAAAGATTAACCTTCCCAAGATCACAGTCTGCAATGTGTACATCAAAAGGCGACGGATTCATCACAATCTTCATACCCATTGCTGCCGCGCGATCTATTATATATGGTATCGAGCTGATTTCATTCTGTAAAACCAGCACATCTCCCTGTTCAAAATGCGACAGCACCTCGTCAGCAATCGTTTCTGTAATCATTCGGTTTGTGCCCCCGGAGAGCACAATACTGTTCTGTCCGTTTCGATCTACCTGGATAATCGTATGGCCGGTTCTCCCTTCCGAATCTGTCTTCAGATAATCAGTATGGACGCCGTTTTCTTCAAGAAATTCTCTGAGGACTCCCCCATCCTCCCCGATCATTCCAGCATGCCAGACATTCGCACCGGCCCTTGCCAATGCAACAGACTGATTCAATCCTTTTCCTCCCGCAAACAAGCGTATATCCCCTGCGAGTTCTGTCTCTCCAGGCATGATGATATGATCCACATGATAAACATAGTCAATATTCAAAGAGCCAAAATTTAAAATTTTCATCGAAACCACCCTGTAAAATATTTAAAAATCCACCCCGGCAATCAAAGCAACATATCCGTATGGACATCGTTCTCCTGTACGGACAAAAACGTTCATCTGCTCTTTTTCTCTGCCTCCGTTCAGCCAAATATCTTTAAACTCTGTATGCGGAAGAACTTTTTCATACAATTTATTTCCTTTATTTTCTTCTCTATCCAATATCTCCCTGTATTTCTGATACTGTAACGGACTTTGGGCTTTCATTTCTTCCGGTATCATGTATCCTTCCACTACTAATTCACTCATGATAACCTTCAATACGTCCGTCACACTGGGAATTCCATCGCATAAAGCAAGATCTATTACTTTGGTCTGACCATGACGTGGCCAAGCACAACCTGCATCACCTATCAGGATGATGTCGCCATGCCCCATCTTACTGATTGCTTCTGAAAGCATCGAATTGTAGCATTTTCCCTTTTTCATCATCAGTCACCTTGCCTTCATTATTTTCCTGCAGATTGCTTTTTGACATTTTTCATCCTGATACCTTTAATGTAGTCAATATAAACAGCAATCAGAATGACGATACCTTTCGCAATATACTGCCAGAAACTATCCATACGCATCAGATTCAGGCCATTATTGATTATTCCAATAATTATGGCGCCCAGGATCGTGCCAAGAATTCCTCCCTGGCCACCAGCCATTGATGTCCCACCCAATACTACAGCAGCAATTGCATCCATTTCAACTCCGGTTCCCAGACTAGGCTGCATGGACGTATTTCTGCTCGTATAGATAAGACCGGACAATGCTGCAAGAACTCCAGATAAGGTATAAATAAAGATGATAATGCTTTTTGAGTTGATCCCGGCAAACTTAGCCGCTTTAGGATTTCCACCGATTGCATACATATGCCGTCCCATCGCTGTACGATGAAGAATAAGATAGGATATGATCATCACAATAATCATATAGATGACAGGATAAGGCATAATCCCCACAGATCCGCCTCCAAAATTAAGAAAATCCTGATCAACAAGTCTCAACGTTCCTGCCGTTGTAATAACATATACCATTCCCCTCAGGATACTCTGTGTGCAATAGGTTACAATAAAAGGAGCAAGTGTTGTATTCGCAAGGATCACACCGTTTACCAGCCCTGCAGCTGCTCCTGCAAGAAGACTAACGATCAGGCAAAACCAGAACGGACAACCTGCAATCGACATGTACCCCGCCACCATACCAGCCAATGCCATCACTGATCCAACCGACAGATCAATTCCTGCAGTTATCAGAATCATGGTCATAGCGCAGCTTACAATCATATTGGTTGAAATCTGCCTCGAAACATTTATTAAGTTCATTCCGGTAAAAAAGGTCGGAGTTGCGAAAGAAAGGTAAACAAACATGGCCACAAGGAAGATAATCTGCCCCATGTACTGCATCGAAACCTTTTTCACGCCACTACTGAAATCTTTATTTTTTACATCGCCCATAACAATCGCCTCTCAAATATTGACTGCATATTGCATGATCTTTTCCTGAGTTGCTTCATCTCTGGAAAGTATTCCGGAAACGGTTCCCGTCCTCATCACCACCACCCTGTCGCTCATATTAATGATCTCAGGAAGTTCTGATGATATCATAACAATTGCCATGCCTCGTTTTGCAAGCTCATTGATAATAGCATAAATTTCCGCCTTTGCCCCGACATCAATGCCTCTGGTAGGTTCATCCATAATCAGAATTTTAGGATCTGTTGCAAGCCAACTTGCAATCACAACTTTCTGCTGATTTCCGCCTGACAAATTCTGTATCATTGTTTCCAGCGAAGGCGTCTTGACATCCATTTCTCCACAATATCGTTTGACAATTTTTTCTTCTTTCTTGCTGTCCACCCGAATCCCATGAATAAATTTCTGCAGTACTTTCAACGATGCATTGAATCTGGTTGACATCGTAGGAAAAATCCCCTCATCTCTTCTGCTTTCAGGAATATATCCAATCCCCAGCTTATAAGCCTGTGCGGGATTATGAATTGTGACTTTTTGTCCTCCCACCCGCACTTCTCCGGAAATCATTGCATCAAGGCCAAGAAGCGCCTGAAAAGTTTCTGTCCGCCCAGCTCCCACCAATCCTGCAAAGCCAACAATCTCGCCGCTTCTTACCTCAAAAGAAACATCATGAACGGAGCCGCTGCAAAGATGATTGACTTGCAGAACCGTCTCTCCCGGTTGATTATAAGTGCGCATATAATAGTTATGCATTTCCCTTCCAACCATCAAACGCACGATCTCATCATTTGAAGTCTCGTTCACCTTCATCGTTCGTACCGTCTCACCGTCTCGCATAACGGTAACAGTATCCGCAATTCTTGAAAGTTCGGACATTTTATGAGAGATATAAATAATACCTGCACCTCTGGTCTTTAGAGTACGGATAATACGAAAAAGTGCATCTACTTCATTATCTGACAATGATGACGTTGGCTCGTCCATTACGATGATATCAGCTCCAAACGAGACCGCTTTCACAATTTCCACCATTTGCTGCTGCGCAATCGTCAGAGTTGCTACCTCCTGATCGACCTTCATATCTATCCCAATTTTTTGTGCGAATGCAATTGACTGCTGATACATTTCGCTATAATTAATCAGCTTTCCTTTTTTAGGTTCACGGTTTAAAAAAATATTTTCTGCAACGGTCAGATGCGGAACAAGAACAATTTCCTGATGAATAATGCTGATTCCGTTTTGCGTTGCATCGGAAACGGACCTGATATCGCATTTCTGACCTTTAATGTAAATCTCTCCATTGTCCTTTCGGTAAATCCCGCCCAGCACATTCATAAGAGTTGACTTGCCTGCGCCGTTCTCTCCAACCAGCGCATGAACTTCCCCCTTATGAAGAGTAAGATTCGCACCCTTCAAAGCATATACCCCTGGGAAGCTCTTATGAATGTTCTTCATCACCAGAAGTTCATCCTGTTCCACAGTATTTCCTCCCTTAGCTAAGCCCAAAAAATCCCCCATATCCGAACATCATGTAACAGGACAATGCCACGGACACGGGGGAAATTCCTACTTAATCTCTATCAGCCCGATACGCTATTATTCCCAATGTTCGAGATCTCTGTCGGCAATATTGTCTGGATCGATTAACCACATATCAACGAGTGTCTCCTTCTCATAGTCTCCACCCGTTGCAATTGCATATGCCGTATCTGCAGCCGTCTTAGCAAGATCCACAGGGGAATAAACCATCGTGCCTGCCATCTGTCCCTCAGAGATAGACTGTTTGCCTGCAGGAGACCCATCGAAGCCATATACCAGTGCATCCGCATGATCCAGCTGCTTGCACGTTGCGTAACAAGAAAGAGCTGTGTTGTCGTTCAGGCAGACGAAGCAGCTGATTTCCGGATTTGCCATCAGCATATCCTCTGTATAGGTATTGATGGCATTCAGATCCGTACACGTCTTATCAATAATTTTGATGTCATCACGCTTCTTGTCCTTAAAAGCTGCCTGCATACCCTTAAATCGATCAGCAATAACAGAAATCTGCGGATAATTCAACTGTCCAACTGTTGCTCCATCCGGAAGTTTGTCTGCCAGATACTCGCCTAGCGTATATCCGCCCTTATAGCAATCAGCGGTAACAAACGATGCCACATACTGCTGATCCGCGTCGTCTACCTTCGAATCAACATTGACAACTGGAATACCTGCATCCTTAGCATGCTGAAGAGCCTGTCCAAGAGCAGTATAATCAGCCGGGTCTACTACAAGAACGTCCACCTTCTGTGCAATCAGGTCATCAATATTGTTAACCTGAGTAGCTGCAACAGCGTTCGCATCATTCCATGAAACATCTGCTCCTTTGGCCTTGGCTTCTTCAATAAAGGAATCCTTGAACTGCACAGCCCAGTCTGCTGTCTGGTTATGCATTGCCAAACCAATCAGAATATCTCCCTTTGCTGTCTCAGCAGCAGAGGACTCTGCTGTGCTTGCTGCAAACACCGGCTGTCCTCCAAGACCCAATACCAGTGTTGCTGCCATCATTGTCACAAGCGCTCTTTTCATCGTAAAACCTCCCTTTTATAGTGTTGGGTTACTTATGGTTCTCCTTCAGGAAATCACATATAAGATCTAAAGCTTCAAAGGTCTCCTTATACGTCCGAAGAATAAATGCATGAGGCATTCCTTTAAAGATCTTGAATTTCACCGGAACATTAGCTTTTTTCAATTCATAAGCATACATGAGTCCATCATCAAGTAGAGCATCGCACTCGCCATTAATCAGCAATGTTTCTGGAAGACAAGAAAAATCCGAAGCCATCAGCGGGCTCAGATACGGATTTCTTGAGTCATCTCCCGGATTTGCATAAATAGTCATATAATCCGGCCCATCGTCACCTCCTACAGGGGCATAAACCTCGGCAGATTTCTTCGGGATCATTCCTGTAAGATCTGTAACGGGATAAATCAAGACTTCTTTGTCAAGATGAAATTTTCCTCTGTCCCGAGTCATCTGAGAAATAACGGCTGCGAAGTTTCCGCCGCTGGAATCGCCTCCAACCGATATTTTTGAAGGATCAAGAGACCAATGATTCGCGTGGTCTCTTATATACGAAACAGCATTGTAGCAATCTTCAAGGCCAGTTGGAAACTTATGTTCGGGGGCGAGACGATACTCAATTGAAAAAACCACGATCTGAGCCTTCGCAGCTATGTAAGATGGAACGAAATCATGCGTTTCAACTGAACATGTCATCCATCCGCCACCATGCATAAAAACAAACGCCGGACCATTTTTCTGACATTTCAACGGTTCATATACTTTAACTTTAATCTCTGTTCCATCATAAGAAGAAATACTGATATAGTATTTGTTTAGTTTATCATCAACTGAAAAATAATCCGTAATACTTTTATAGAAACGTGCCTCTCTTCCAACAATCTCCTTTCTGTGTTCCGGATGAAATCCGGAAAAGAAATCCGGATCCAGACTCACCTTCGGAGACATCGGTCCATATTCAGGATTTATAATCGTCTTATACTCTTTCTTCATCACACTCTACCTCCCAACGTCTTGCAAAGGCTACACACTCTTCCGACTGACCAGCCTGTAATTCAGAATCTTTCTGCCCAGTGGAACTCCATGTAAAATGTTTTCAATCAGCATTTCCGCAGCACACTGTCCGATTTCATATGCCGGTTGTTCTATTGTTGTCAGCGGAGGTTCTGTATATTGAGAGAAATAAATATTATCGAAACCGATAACCTTTACTTCCTCAGGAATCTGGTACCCTTCATCTTTCAGCTCCTGTATGGCACCAAAAGCGATCAGGTCATTCCCGCAAACAATACCGTCTGCTCCTCCATGACGAAAAATAGATTTGATGCCTTCTCTTCCTGTTTCCACGTTATATCGATCTGTATAAACCCATCCTTCATCAAAAGAGATCTGAGCTTTCGCGAGTGCCCGTCGATATCCGTCAAAACGATTTTCTTCAATATCCTGTTGTGCTGAAATAAAGCCAATTCTCCGGCAGCCGCTATTGAGCAATACATTCGTAGCAAGCTGAATGCCACCCACTGTATCAACAAAAACCTGCCCTATTCCATCGCTTGCAACTTTGATATCACGATCTGCAATGACAATCGGCACTTTTGACTGGAGCGCCCTTTTCATACTGCTTTCTCGCAACGATCGAATAAAAATAATCCCGTCGATCATCTTCGAAGTAAGAAAATTTAGCTGTTGAAGCTCTGATTCTGCGTTGTCATCTGTATTGCACATCACAACACCATAACCCAGCATCTTTGCCTTATCCTCTATTCCTCTCGCCATCATGGGAAAAAAGGGATTCGTAATATCCGGAAGAATAAATCCAATCATGCCGGTTCGCTGCGAGCGCAGATTTCTGGCTACAGAATTAGGAACATATCCCATCTCCTCGATCAGCTTTCGTATCCTACGCTTTGTCTCCTCACTGATGTGATTATCTGTACCATTAATGATCTTGGAAACGGTAGTTTTGGAAACGCCTGCAGCATCAGCAATTTCCTTCATTGTCACCGGCATTGGATACTCACCTCGCCGTTTTTTTGTAATTTGTTTATTAGGTTATCGGTTATCTACGTTATATCGTTTGTGCAATTAAGAATCAAGATCGCATTTTTCATGATTATTCTGGCATATCGTTGTGTAATTTGACGGTTCTTTTGTCTCAGATTGTTTTGTTTTGTGCCATCTCTTGTGTATAAAAAATCCCGTCACCGCCATTCATCAGTGAGGTCCATAGGAACTTATCTGTATCACCAATATAAAATTGCTGCTTTCTGCCGCCCATCCGGGCACTCATTCTCCTCCCCGTTTAGATAACGTGCCAGAATGTCCCGGCCATCGCCGGTATAGTTGAAATGTTCCAACTGCTCCTTGAGACATCCACCTCCACGGCTTTGTTCGAATAAATTAAAAAATCGACCGCCCTGCGGCGATCGTTTTGCACTGGATTCGAACCGTCGAAAGGTCCACCGGACCTTTCGACCCTCTGCGTCCCGCCTCGGGCCTTCCAAAGACCGCCGGAGCGATTCGTTCGGATAAATTAAAAAATCGACCGCCCTGCGGCGATCGATTTGCGACTGGATTCGAACCGTCGAAAGGTCCACTGTGTTTTGTCAATAAGAAATCCCCAAAATCGGAAGGAAAATTCCCCAGTTTCGTATTGGGAATTCCTCAGTTTCGGAAAGTGGCATGATTTCTCCTCATCTGGGTTCCGCCGAGGCCTGCCCAT
>Ga0256406_1003698_pt1 | contig 18569 bp, 23 predicted proteins | sample RumenRJG_03DNA_FD_185986 | JGI IMG/M metagenome (GOLD analysis project Ga0256406, IMG submission 185986) | Bovine rumen microbial communities from Lethbridge, Alberta, Canada - RJG_03 | ecosystem: Host-associated > Mammals > Digestive system > Stomach > Rumen | place: Canada: Alberta | collected...
TTGCACTCGTAGATGTCGATGGCCTTGATGAAGGCGGCCTCGATGACATCCTTGATTTGATGCCCCTCGCGTGTGGCAATGATGCGTATCTTCTTCAGGACATCGGAGTCGATAATCGAGCAGAAGCGCTGTTGGTTGCGGGCCTGCTCCAGCGTTTTTTGCCGTAGTCTGTCTTTTCCGGCTGATGACTTCTTGGCCTTTGTGGTAGTTTGCTCCTTGGGGGAACTGACCTCTTGCTTGTTGTCAGCAGTTCCAGTCAGTCCGGTAAAGAGGGCATCCAACTCGTTGTTTTTCATACAGCCACCTCCTTTCTTTGGTTCGTACGTTCTAAGAACTCGTCGGCCAAAGCCGTGTAGTCTTTGGCTCCATTGCTGCCGGAGGCGTAGTCAAGGATGTTGCGGTTCTGCAACGGTGCTTCTGCCAGTCGTACGTTCTTGCGGATCTTGCACTGATAGACGACATCCCCATTCCATCCCCGGAGGCGTTCCTCAATGCCACGTGCCAGCTTGCTGTTCTCCCAGCGCGTGATGACAATGCCTGAGATATGGGCATTGGGATTGAGCCTCTGACGTACCATGCTGATGAAGTCGCTCATCATCGTCAGTCCCTTGAAAGGCAGAACTTCCGAGATCAAAGGGATGAGAACGTCTGTGGATGCAGTGATGGCATTCAACGTGACAAGGCCCAAGGAAGGCGGACAGTCCAAAAGCACATAGTCGTAGTTGTTTTCGACATTGGCTTTGGTTAGAAGTCCGGCCAGGATATGCTCACGGGCAATGGCCGTAGAGAGCTCAACATCCGCCATGGCCAGTGTCAGGGACGCGGGAACGAGATGAAGACGGTCGTTGATGGCTATAACGGGCAGACGGTCTGTCTTGCCAGTCAGCGCCTCATAGATAGTCGCCCCTTCGGGAGAGGCTACTAATGAAGCCGTTAGGTTTGCCTGGGCATCCAAGTCTACAAGCAGGACACGGTGTCCTTTCATCGACAGGATGCTGCCAAGATTAGCGACGGTGGTCGTCTTGCCGACGCCTCCCTTGTGGTTGGCGACGGCTATGATTCTTGTTTTCATGTTCTGAGGTGATTTAAGTGTTTGACGTTTTTGAGTTCTTCTTTTCCATCTGCACAAGATGGCTTTTATACCAGTCGGTAATCTTCTGTGACGTTACCTCCACAAGTGTCGGCTTGTCAAAGAGACTGGTGATAGAGACCTTTCCTTCCTTTGTGTCGGGGAACTGAAGCAGCGGGATACCGCCGGGCCGGAGCAACGGCAGGTTGTTGGCCTTGGCAACGCGCTCTGCCTCCGTGCCATAGACCTCTATCATTTTGCTGTCCGTGAAGTGCAGCAACAGTACGGCTCCTTCCTGGACGCAGCGGCTGCTAAAATGGAAGTAGGCAAGTTTGGCCTCCATCAGTCCGTCGGCAGGATCCTCTGGGGCATGCTGGTAAGTGCCCTCGCCAATGGCCTCGACATGGAAGACTACTGGAATTTCCTTGCTGAGAGCTTCCACATGAAGCAACTGGCCAATACGTGCGTTGATCTTGTCCTCGGAAACAACTTCCTTGCAGTAACCGGCATCCGATACGCCGCCTGTTACCTGCCTTGCAGTGAGGATGTAGCCATTGTTGACGTGCTCTAAGGTAAAGAAGAGCGGATAAATGTTATGCTGAGAGGTCATCGTCGCCATTGTCATAAGGTATTACGGAGTTTGTTTTCAACGGGTCGATACGCTCGGTAATCGCATGGAGATTGATGTCGTTGCACGCACAGACGGCATCATAGTCAAAGGCGAGCACCCGCTCCTGGTCAAAGACCAGTACGCTCTCTCCCTTGTCGTTGGTGCTTCTCTTCGGCATGCCGGACTCATCCAGGACACGGAACTTCAACGGTGAACGGGTCTTGCCGAAATACTCCGGCGTGGCCATGAGGTACGACAGCAGAGACTCGTCGGGTATCATCACCTTACCCTCCTTCTTGGCCTGGATATTGGCCTTGGCCACACAGATATTACTGCGGACAAAGAGGATCTGACGGGGCTTGTCGAACTGGATGACCTTATGGGACTCACCTTTCACGGTGACGGCCAGCTTATCCACCGCCTTAATCTTGTAGTCCTGTCCCTCACGGATGTCACCCAACTGACGTGACTTGGAGAACATTGCCCAGAAGATGGCAATCTCATCGGTACTGTTGCAGAGTGAGTGCTGGTATTTGAGACGGTCGATGCAGATGTCATGCACCATCTTCTCATTGAACGGAAGGGAGTCAACGCACTGGCTCAGACAGTAATAGGTGGCAAGCATCATGGCCCAGTTGTTGATGAACCGCTCGCCGATGACGCTGTAATCGACCTCGCTCTTGATCTCCTTCAACGCACGCTTCCACGCGTTGTACCACCCGGCATTGAAGTTGTCACGGTAACGGATGTACTCTACAGTGATGTTCGTGGGGTGCATCTTGCGGAGCTTCATGAAGCTGTGGTACTTGTCGGTCTCCTCCTTGGTGTGCTCGCTCTTGTGCGACTCCAGAAAGAGGACACGGGAGAACAGGGCGATGTCGGCAGTGGGTATCTCCTGCCCGGAGAGGACAACGCCGCAATCGACATTGGTGGACTCCCTTCGCTCACCGTCGGCGGAACGCTTGATGCGCCCGGCACTGTCATAGATGCCTTTGAGGAAGTCGATGTGCTTCTTGCTCAGGGAGTTCTTGTACTCGTCGAAATGGACGATCATGTTGCTCACCTCAGAACACTTGTCGCCCATGGCGTAATAGGTGGTGCTCTCAAGATTGCTGACCTCGGGATTTCTTTGGAAGAGATTGACTAAAGAAAGGGCAAGCTCGGTCTTGCCGGTGCCTTTCTTTCCGTAGAGATTAAGGATAGGGAAAGAACGCGTGGTGTCTGTGATGATGTCACGGAAGAGAGTGGCGAGGTAGTAGCAGTAACAGACCACGCCGTTGTCACCATACAGCTCGTGCAGGAGCGTGAAGTATTGCCGGGCGGTCACCTCCTGCTTGGGTGCGTGAAGGTAGCGGCGCTCATTCACATAGGCCATCCTGTTATGCTTGTGGATTTTCGACATGGCCGGAAGGTAGAAGTTCTCCTTGTCGAGGCGTATCATGCCGTATTCATCGACGGCATGCCACTTGCCTTTATAGACGATGCCGTTGCAGAAAGCGTAGAAGCCACTCTCTCCGATATTATTCCATCCCATCTGATGGACTCTCTGGGCTTCCTCTGTCTTGCCGTAGATGAAGGCTTTCAGCATTTCGTATTTCTCCTGCCGCTCGAAGAAACGGAAGTCGCCCTTGCCTTCTATCTTCTCCTTGAACCGCTCCAGTTTTGTGACATCTTGTTGCTGGAGCTCAATGGTGCGGCGCGTATGGCTGTCATTCTCCAGTTCAAAGATACGGCTGGGCTTGACATCATCAGCAATGAGGAAGAGCGGCTTGATGATGAAGTTGGTCCATGGGCGCTCACGGCCCTGAGAATCCAGGTCGTAGTAATGGTTGCCACGCCGGTAGAAGTTGTAACCCTGGAGCTCCTCGGATTTTTTGTTGGCCTGACGACGTTTCAACTCCTGTCTCCGGCGGGCAGCATCTGTAAGTGCGCCCTTCCACACAGTGCCTTTGCGGTATTTGCCCTTCAGGTCTGTGAGCAGGGAGGCTTGGAGGACGTCAGACTGGACATTGACGAGCATATCGCAAACGTCGCTGATGATCTTCAGCTGTTCGTCATTGGTGCCTTCGGTATCATAGTGCTTCTCAGTGTACCAGAGGATGAAGTCTTTCTCCGTTAGCGCATTCCATCTGTCCAAAGAGGTGATGTAGGAGTCGGGATCTTGCTTGGCATCGCCTTGGGGAATCTCTCTGACTGAGACTTGGAAGCCCATCTCCGTGGCGAGACGGCCGTTCTCGAAAACAAACCTCTCCCCGGCACCGAAGCGCTCGCCCTGTTTGGGTACGTCACTGTCCGGGATAAAACACAGGCTGCATGCAAAGGTTGAGAAATTGGAAAGCTGCTCCTTGGTCCAATGGCCGCTGAGCGATGCGACGACATTGGCAATGCCCAACGACTGGAGACGCATGACGTCAGGAGCGCCCTCTACAAGATAGACCTTGCCAGTCTGCCGGGCGGCTTTCATGGCAACGTCGATGCCGAAAACAGAAGTGCTTTTCTTGTAGATAAGACTTTCTCTGCCGTTCAGATATTTAACAGTGCACTGCGGATTGATAGCACGGGCGGTGAAAGTCACGATGCGACCATAGCGGTCGCGTTGGGGAATCATCAGGCGGTCACGAAAAAAGTCGTAGTAGTTGCCGGGGTGATGCTCATCCTCTACTATGAGACCCATCCTGGCAAGGATGGCGAGGTTAAGGTTCTTCTCCTTGGCAAACTTCAGAAACTGGTTGCCAAACTGCGGGCTGTAGCCCAAGCCGTAGGTGCGGCAGAATTCCTTGTCCCACCGTCCTTGCGTCTCGTCGTGCGGTGGACCCTCGGCATACATGCGGCAGCGCATGGCATCCTCGCTGTCGCCTTCATACCGATTCACATAGAATTCGTGAGCCATCTTGTTGTAGATGTACATGGTCTCGGCGATACGGTCGTTCTCTTCCTGCTCAGGAGTCCGGGGCTCCATGAGATCGTTGACACTGACATCAGGACAATATACGTCCAACAGATACTTCACGGAGTCCACGAAGTCGAGCCCTTGGCTTTCCTGGACGAAATTGATGACATCGCCTTCCTTTCCGCAGCCAAAGCACTTGTAGCGGTTCAAGGCTGTATTCAACATGAGGGATGGCGTGTGCTCGTTGTGAAATACGCAACAGCATTTCTTACGCGTTTGTCCCGCTGGCTTCAATGTGATGCCGGGGTACATGTCAAGCACGAGTCTGCAAATGTCAACCCGTGATTTGACCATATCAAGGTATTTTGCTTTAATATGTCTCATAACATACTAAACATTTATATTATTATGATATTTTAGTTAATTATTTTGAGGGTAAAGATTAAATGTTCCCGTGATTGTCACGGGAGTGGTAGGTCGGCCCGATAGATGATGTCGCCAGCTCAAAATCATTAGCTGGCAGGTTACGTAGAAGTCTCCTAATTGAAGACCGGGATTTGTGGCGGAATGTGCCTTTTCACCATTCGTTAGCGAATTGTGGCAGGTGGCAATTTTGTAAGTTGTCATCTTCCTATAATATTAAGTAAAAATAAGCAAACCATTTTGTTTGGTTCGCAAAATTTTGTTACTTTTGTAGGCAAAAATAGGAGAAAAATCGTGACGAGCAAAAATAGAGTATCAAAATACTGAGTATTTTAATATTTATTAACTGCAAACGATGTCGATATAACAATTTAAAAGGAAAAAGCCATGCTGAATTTAGAAATGATAGACACGCTGTACGCTTCACTTTCAAAGGAACAGCAACAATCCTTAATCGGTCTGCTTTTCAAGAAAAGCAAACAGACGATGAACTACTTTCATCGCACAAAAGATATCAGCCTTTCAAAGCTTGAAACATTGGCTGATTTCTTTGGCATGCCCCTGGATTACTTCCGGAAAAACAGCAAGTTCAAGACTAACAACGTTGCCGGTAACAACAACTTTGTCGGCAATGTGTCTATCAGCACCAACTTGATGCTGGAGAATCAGTCTCTCCGTAAAGAACTGGAAAGTAAGGATGCTATCATCAGGGCAAAGGACGAGACGATCGAAGCTCTTCGCCACATGAACAAAATGTTGCAGGCGCAGGCAAATAACAGTATAAAGAAAGATGGAGAATAGACGTCATTGCAAACCGTCTATGCTTTCAATACTGGTTTATACAGTATGTGATATTTGAAAAAGATACTCACTCATATCTGAAAAAGAATATGGCAAGATCTACTATGGCTACATATGTCTGGCTTATCAGCCTATTGAACAGGCGGGGTAGGATGACACTTGATGAGATCTCTCGTGCATGGGAGAATTCATCTTTGTCTTATGGCAAGGAACTCGCACGAAGTACTTTCAACTATTGCAGAAATGCCATACAGGAGACCCTGGGGATATCAATTGTTTGGGACAAAAAGAGCAAAACATACTCTCTAAGACAAAGCTTCAATTCTTCGGATGCTGTAAAGGATTGGTTGATAGACTCATTCACAACGCTGAACCAGCTGTCAATGAACAGAGATATCGAAAAGCGCATTATGTTTGAGGATGTGCCCTCAGGTCGAGAATACCTTGCCGATATGATTGAGGCCATGAAAAATAATGAGGTACTGGACATCACGTATGAGGGATTCTACAGTGAAGACGGGCCAAAGAGATACACTTTCAAGCCTTATGGGATGAGAATTTTTCGCAGCAGATGGTATGTTGTAGGGGCTAAAGAGAACAATGATTTCATCTTTTCTCTTTGTCTTGACCGAATAATCGAGTTGGAACCTACAGGAAGAAAGTTTGTACTACCTAAAGGCTTCTCCTTAAAAGGATATTACAGAGGCTGTGCGGGTGTCATAGCAGACAGCAAGGTGCCGATAGAGCATATTGTTTTGCGCGTGAGAAAGCTTCCTACAGTCAATTATCTCGTCAGTCTACCGCTTCATCAGTCCCAGCAGTTAAAGAAAAACAAGGATGGAAGCTATGATTTCTCATATGACGTAAGACCGACTTTCGATTTCCTGCAGTCTATCATGATGCTCGGGGATGAAGTGGAAGTTGTCAGCCCTGAGTATGTAAGGGCGGATATCTGTGAGAAAGCAAAGGATGTCGTAAATCTGTACGAAGGAATGCAAGCTACCAAAAAGTAGCTTGTATTCCCAAAGGGGTCATGGTCTATCTGACAGATTGCATAACCAGCCCGGACTATCTACAAATCAACACATATAACTGATATTAAATCGTTGCTTAGTCTTTCGTGATGGTGTCCATGAAGTCCCCTAAATCTCGAGTTTATATTCCTAGGGTTCTTTTTGATGTTTGTATCTATATTTGTTGTTTTCAATCCGCCCAAAGCAACAATTAGGTGCAATTCATTTTTTGGCAGGTCAATTGGCTTTGCCCACCAATTAAACCTTTCACCATAACAGTCAGCCAATTCCTCTAATGCCTTCAGTTCGTAGGTTATGAAAGAATTTTCGTTGTATAGGATACAGCATGTCATTATTTTGGCTTTGAAGGCCTCGCCGGTCATGAATATTTTATATTTCTTGAGCTCCTGCAACGCCGTCCTGATTTTATCTCTACTGCCATGAACAGTAATGTCAAACAATACAGGGTTGGTTGAATGTATGCATTTAACAATGTTCGAATAATAATCATCATTTCCTCTAATGGCACTGCACAGATAAATAATACTTTTAAGTTCTCCTAATGCGTAACTTGACAACGGTGCCAGACTCAAGGCTTTCGATATTGTCGTTGACTTTGTTTTTCTCATCTTTTTCATGCAAAAAATGTATTTAACAATGAATTTAAGCTATTATAAAGATACCAATCGATTATGGCAATGACAACCATATAGTACAAGGAGCCCAACACCCCTAAACGTTTGCCGTGTATCAAGCAGTCTATTCCGTGATAAGCACATTCGAGTAGCAGCATAAATCCTGTAACCATAGCAGCCAACCATACCCACAGGCTTTGTAGGTGTCCATTGAGACAGATAAGCCCCATGTACAGGACAAACCACGGTAATCTTAATCCGGCCCAGCGGTAATCCCAGTTATCGTTTTCTCGTACAGCTCTGCACTGACATTCAGTTTGGGCTTTCACGCCTCTATCATCTTGGCTGCCATTTCCATTCACGAAAGAGGCAAGAGCCTCTGTTCCTTCCTTTAAAGTCTTTTGTTCCATAATGCTACATATTAATAAATTCTACTTTTCGTTTCATCCCAGTAGCTCCAAGCTGCATCAAGAGGAGCACAGCCGTTACGCTTCTACTGTAAACTAGATCCTTGCCTATCCCCGACCATTGGTCATGGATGGCTTCATAGTAATTTCTACTGACCCTCAGCGCCATGTTCAATCCGATGAACTCTATGAACAATACTAAGCCGTTACCTAAGAGTGACCAAGGTACTGGCAATGAGATCCAATACAGGTTTGCTTTCATATCATTGCTTATTTGTCTCTGCAAAGATACGGTAGCATATGTACAAGATTACTGTACAGTAACAAGAAAATTAAGCAATCTTGATACAAGAAAAGTAAATTGTTCAGGTGAAGTGCAATTATACACCATATGATGGTATAGCCTAATATCATGAATTGATTCTTGATATTAGGCTATATCCATTTACTCAATGAACCATATAAGTTCGATATGTCATAATAGGGAAAAGCGTCATTTTATATCAAAAGAGTGGGAGCTTGGAAACCATTTACCAGCTAATTTTTCGTGAGTGTTTAAGAATTCTGAATAGTCAGTCGTCATACCATTATAAAAATCTTTCTCATGTACTACCCACCAACTGGCATGGGGAGCATTGATAACAAGCTTCTGTTTAGATTCACTAAAATAAACCCAAGGATCAACATTTTTATCCTCAACTATATCGTTAAATATACCATTAGTAGGGTCAATCACAAACTCAAATATTTTTCTTCCATAACAAACTATAATATCTGCATCGTAAAGTAATATCTGTTTCGTGATTAAAGGCCTATAGTCTACGTCATACATGTATGAACGAAGAGTTGTCGGATTTGATGTATTGTTACCTGCTGTTTTCTTTACATTAATACGTGGTATTGGTGCTGTTTCAAATAGTTTTCTTGCCATGTCCCATGTCCAAGGATTTTCCTTGTCGTCCCAATATGGGCATCTCTTTTGAATATTACTATAATGTGTAAGTCCCCAAATAGTTGAGAGAATATTATGATGGAATAGCATGTCAATAGTTTCTATGCCTCCATTTTGGGTATTATTAACTCGGAAGCTCTCAGTTCGCAAATCTTCGGTTTCACTACTTTCCGGGCATTCTTTTGTAATGAGTAATATCTTAAGGGGCATTCTTTGATAGACAATTTCCTCATCACCTGGAGTCCTTTCCCAGTTGCATCCGTTCATAATAATTTTGCCACAAAATGGCAAACCATCTTTAACAACATATTTTTCATGCCTTTTTTTAGCTATCTTGCAATATTCAGCAAGGATGGCTTCTTCTTTTTCTCTGATGTTCATAGCTTTTGATAAAAATTAAAATTAAAATATACATTCATAAGGATATGAGCCTTACCATAGTGTGTAAATTGCTATACTTCTATGCTGTGGCAAACTATCTGAAGCACAAATAAAGCTTTGACTATCACGAAACTCAACTTTCCGCCGTCAGATACTTATACGCTCTCAGGTATTTATTGAGTCTTGCCAAATCTTTCTCTGTCACTTCGCTGAGTCGCCGGATGTCCATGTTGTCTTCCAAGTCATGTATCTTTACTTGTTTAGAGATGGGATTGAGACTGGCACGGCGGACGAACTCCTCATAGGTCTCATCATCCCGGCGGGAAACACCCAAGACTGCATCAACAATGGTGCGCGGGAAACCTTGCTCCAACAGATACTCTGGGGTGACGGAAGTATCCTCAATGGTATCGTGGAGCAATGCCACAATCTTTTCCTCTTCCATTGTGCAGCGTTCTGCCACGCGGATGGGATGGAAGATGTAAACGGCTCCCGACTTGTCAACCTGGCCTTTGTGTGCCTTGGTTGCTATTTCCAAGGTGCGCTCTAATAATTCGTGTTCCATATTATACTCTCAATTCTTGTAGGGGGCTGACTATGACTTCCACCCGACTTTATATTCAGTTGAAGATCATGCGACAAAGTTACGACATTTTTTCGAAGTCTTGGCTGAAACTGACGAAAAAAGCCGGCACCATCTATATTTTTCACAGATGATACCGGCTCAACGCAATAGGATTTTGCTTTTGTTATGCTACCAGAATATGTCTTGACTGATTCTCTCCATCTGTCCGGCTGACATAGTTTTCCTCCTTCGGCAGACGGATGCAGAGAATGCCGTCAGTCACCTTGGCCGTGATGTCGTCTGTGTTAACGCTCTCGGGCAGTTTCAGCCGCTCACCACGAATGTAAGTGTGGTTGTGCTGCCAAGGCCAGTGAAACCTGTGGCCCTTGCGGATGCGAAGACTAAGCACGCCATCGTGTACCCTCATGTGGAAGTTTTTGCCCTCCATACCAGGTACGGCCATCTCAATGGTGTAGCCGCTATCATCCTCCTTCACATTAGTTGTAGTGAGTTCCTTCTGTCTGTGATTCCGACAAGACTCGAACTTGCAACCTTCTGCTCCGGAGGCAGACGCTCTATCCATTGAGCTACGGAACCATCAGTAGCAGTTACCGCTTTTTACTCTTTTTCTCGTCATCATCGAAGTAACTGCCCTTTGGCATGGCTTCTCCGCACGCCATACAAGCGTTGTATCGGGCGCGAGAATGTCGCTCAAAAGCGAACATTTCCTTTGTCCCGGCTTCATCCTCCTTGAACTCCAAGTGGTTGTCGATGGCCATCTCTCCGGCCATGCCCTCCACGTCGAGGTTGTCGGTGCCGATGAGCGTAAACGTCCAGTTCTGTTTCTTCAGCTTCTCGATAAGTGTCTTGACCATCTGCAGGTTGTACTCCTCCGAGCAATTCTCCTCGCCGTCGGTGATGATGGTGACCAGGACGTTGTCGTCGGCAGTGGTCTGCGCGTTGAGCTTGCTGATACCCAGGCCGATGGCATCGTAGAGCGGTGTGGCACCTCCGGGGCGGTACTCACTGCTCGTGAGCTCTTGGGTGGCCTTTGCGGGCACGTTGTCGAAGACATAACGCTTGTGCGAGCTGTCAAAGGTGATGAGCGTCACACGCTGCTCCATGTCCGGGTGCAACTGCTGCATCTTCGTCACTGTCTCCAACGTCTCATTGAGCCCCATAAGGGCCTGCTTCTCGATGACACTCATGCTGCCGCTCTCGTCAACTATAATCAGATTGAATACTCGTTTCATGATTTTTTCTCTTTTTTAATGGGTTGAACTTCATTTTCAGGCGCCTTTTATCTTTTAAAAGAAAAAAGGCACACAAAAATTAAGTGCCGAACAATATTTTTATTAAATTTGCATCAAGATGAAAAAAGAGCAGCACACAAGTCCCGCTGTCGGATTGTCCGACGAAGCGATCATTGAAGGATTGCGGAACCGCGACCCTCAGATCACGCGTGACTACTTCTATGGCGTATGCCGCATCGCCTACCACATCTATCAGCAGCGTTATGACCTGGATTGGAAGGACGGACTGGACTTCTACAGCATCGCCCATGAATATTACCTCTCGCTCGACAAGTACGACTTTCGTCAGTTGGAAGACCGCAAGCCCGGGCTGTCGCTGAAGACATGGATGGTCAACGGCTTTCGCTTTGTGCTGCTCGACCGATTGAAGGACTACAACAAGGAGCACCGCTTGCAGAGCTTTGAGGAGCGGATGGAGAAGGCCAGTCTGCGCTTCGACGTGCCCGACAACAACTTCGCCGAGGACTTCCGCAACACGGTCTATGAGATTTGCTCTGACGTGCTGGGCCGCGACCACCGTTCATCCATCATCCTACAGATGATGCTGATAGAGGGCTTCAAAGGCAAGGAGGTAGCTGCACAGTTGGGCATCACCCCTTCAGCCGTGACACAGAAATACCACCGGCTGATGGAAGATGTCGTCATCCCCTACTTCAAGCGTTATTATGTAGCTCCGACATGCGAGACTGCCATGCCGGATGTCCGTCTCGAAGTTGAGTCCAACACAAAGATGTCTATTCCAGCAAATGCACTGTCGTTTGCTTCTCAAATACCACCAACTATGAAGAAAGATTATTCCAACCGCATTACACCCGACTACATCACTTCACTCCAACCCAACGAGATCTTTGTCTTTGGCAGCAACCTCGCCGGCATGCACGGGGGCGGTGCCGCACGCACGGCTCGCCTTTACTTCGGCGCGGTGATGGGCAACGGCGACGGCCCGCAGGGTCAGAGCTATGCCATCCCGACCATGCAGGGTGGCGTGGAGACGATACGTCCCTACGTCGATAAGTTCATCAGCTATGCCAAGGCACACCCCGAGCAGACATTCCTCGTCACCCCGATAGGCTGCGGCATTGCCGGATTCACACCCGACGAGATTGCCCCTCTGTTTGAGGATGCCGTCAGCGTGGAGAACATCCATCTGCCACAGAGCTTCTGGGAGGAACTGGTTTAACTGGATGAATGCCTGGCGTTCAACCCGCAGGATATATGGAACATAAAATGAACACAGCAGACATTGACACGACCAATATATGCTCGCACTTGCGGCATAAACTGATGGATAATGATGGCATCTATCATCATCTTTGGCAGCAGATTAACGACGACCCAGAGCTGACCGCCGTGGTGCGCTCCCGTCAGCTCCACATCTACCGCATCCTTTAATATTATACCCTATGAAAAAGTTCCTTTTTATTTTTCTTTCATGTTTACTTTTCCAACAGCTGACAGCTCAGACCATTGTAAAATTTGACAATGGTAATAACATTATATATAAAAACTTACAAGGAAAAACTATTGTAAAGAATAAAAAATATACAATAGCATTTACTGATACGATTTCATCTATCGGCTTTGTCGGCACGAGAAAAGGTGAAATAGTTTGTATTAATAATGCAGGTAAAGAACTATTTGAAGTATATAAGATTGACAATGGTCCAGATTATGTCAGTGATGGCTTGTTCAGAATTGTAGGAAAAAATAGCAAAATAGGTTTTGCTGATACATGTGGAGTTATTGTTATTCCACCCGTTTTTTCGTATGCTACACCTTTTCACAATGGAGAAGCTAAAGTTTCTTTTGGCGGCAAGAATGAAAAACAAGGAGAATACCAATCATGGAAAAGCAACCTTTGGTTTTTGATAAAGAAGTCCAAATAGTTTTAAAAGCATTGGATATGTTTTTTAACAGAACTAACAAAAGTAGCAGAATATTTCCAAAGCCCACTGACATACCTTTGCACCTGCACGATAACGGTTGATGCCAAAAGGTATGCCGATGATGGTGATCATCAGCAACAGCGAGGAAATAAAATACTCGACCGCGATGCCGAATCCCCCAAAGATGAGCCAAACAATGTTTCCTAATATCTTCATATCTGAAATTTTTGTTTCAATCGATAAAAGCTTCTATTTTGCAAAGGTAATGAAATTCATGGAAAACAAAGAATATGAAGTAATCATTATTAGACGGACAACAAATTGTCAAAACGAAGATTCTGTTTTCTCATCAACACCGACTCCGTCAACGGGTCGTCCCTTTCCGCGAAAGCCAATGTTTCATCACACAAAAGAAAATATGCAAATCTTTCTGACTATCAAATTTAATTTTGTACTTTTGCCTATAGTATATTGGTTAGTATCCACCATTGACCGGCAAGAACAGAACCTACATCGCCATTGATCTGAAGAGCTTCTACAGTTCGGTGGAGTGTGTCGCCAGAGGGCTCGACCCGCTGACGACCAATCTCGTCGTGGCCGATGTGAGCCGGACGGAGAAGACCATCTGTCTGGCCGTGTCGCCCTCAATGAAGGCCTATGGACTGGGCGGTCGGGCCCGGCTCTTCGAGGTGGTGCAGAAGATGCGGGAGGTGAACTACGAGCGGCGCAAGGCCATCGGCTTCCAGCCGTTCACGGGGAAGTCATATATTGCCACGGAGCTCGCCGCGCACCCTGACTGGGAAGCAGACTATATCGCAGCCACCCCACGGATGGCGGAATACATCAAGGTGAGCAGTGAGATTTACGGCATCTACCTGAAATACATCGCTCCTGAGGACATTCATGTCTATTCCATTGACGAGATCTTCGCCGATGTCACCGACTACCTCCACACCTACAAGATGACGGCGCATGAGCTGGCCATGACGATGATCCGGCAGGTGCTGAAGACGACGGGCATCACAGCTACGGCGGGTATCGGCACGAATCTCTACCTCTGCAAGGTGGCGATGGATGTCGTGGCAAAGCATATCCCGGCTGATAAGGACGGCGTGCGCATTGCCGAACTCGACGAGATGAGCTACCGCCAACAGCTGTGGGACCATCAGCCGATGACTGACTTCTGGCGCTTCGGCCGTGGTATCGTCGCAAGGCTCAACAGCATCGGTGTCAACACAATGGGGCAGCTGGCGCGGCTGTCTGTGAACAACGAGGAACTGCTCTATCAGATGTTTGGCATCAACGCCGAGCTCATCATTGACCATGCGTGGGGATGGGAGCCGGTAACGATGGACTATATCAAGGCCTACAAGCCGGAGACCAACTCTCTGGGCAGCGGACAGGTGCTGCAAAGTCCTTACTCCGCCGACAAAGGACGCGTGGTTGCCCGTGAGATGGCCGATGCGCTGTCGCTCGACTTGGTGGACAAGCATCTTGTGGGTGATCAGCTTGTCCTCACGGTGGGCTACGACCGTGAGAGTCTGACCAATCCCGCTATCCGAGCGCAATATCACGGGGAGGTCAGTACCGACTGGTATGGCCGCAGTGTGCCGAAGCACGCCCATGGCTCCATCAGTCTCGACCGCCCAACATCGTCGTCAAGTCAGCTTATCGATGCCGTCACGCAGCTTTATGACCGCATCGTCAACCCCATCCTGTTGGTCCGACGGCTCAACATCACCGTCAACCACGTCATCAGCGAGGACGAGGCCAGGCGACAGCGGCAGAACACGCCCATACAGCTCGACCTCTTCACCGACTATCAGGCGGAAACCGAGAAGCAGAAGCTGGAGGACAACGCGGCTGCCAAGGAGCGTCGCCTGCAGGAGGCTGCGCTGAAAATCAAGAAGGAGTTCGGCAAGAACGCCCTCCTCCGTGGCTTGAACTACGCTGAGGGGGCGACGCAGAAGGAAAGAAACAATCAGATAGGAGGACACAAAGCGTAAGATAAAAAGTTAAGAATATTCTCAGTAACAAATAAAAAGACAAATTATGAAAGCTATTATATTGGGCGCGACTGGTGCCGTGGGTAGAGACCTGACCCAATTATTATTGGAAGACAGTGAAATAGAGCAGGTTGATGTCTTTGTAAGACGGGAGCCAGTCTTCGCCAGCGACAAGCTGAAAGTGCATATCGTTGACTTCAACCATCCGGAACAGTGGAGCAACACCGTCAAAGGCGACGTGCTCTTCTCCTGCATGGGAACCAACAGGGCAGCGGCCGGCAGCAAGGAGAACCAGTACAAGGTTGACTATACCTATCAGTACAATTTTGCCAAAGCAGCAGCCGACAATGGTGTACCGGCATACGTCCTCGTATCATCAGCCATGGCCGACAGTAAGAGCCGATTCTTCTATACCCGCATGAAAGGCGAACTGGAAGATGCAGTAAGTAAGCTCGGTTTCAGCCAACTCTCCATTCTCCGTCCACCTTCGTTGATCCGCAAGAACACCACGAAGACCATAGAGAAAATATCCGTGCCGGTCATTCAGTTCTTTAATAAGATAGGACTCTTCCGCTCTATAAAGCCGATGAAGACAGAAGTTGTGGCTCACGCCATGCTCAACCTGGCCAGGCAACATCGGTCGGGTGTCTTCGATCCGCAGGATATTTGGAATATCAAATAACGGAGACAAATGGCCAACTACGACGACATCATCAATCTTCCGCACCACGTCTCGACGAAACATCCGAAGATGAGCATGTACAACCGTGCGGCGCAGTTCTCACCCTTCGCTGCCCTCACAGGCTACGAGAAAGCCATTGAAGAAGCAAGGAGAAAGCAGGAAGAGGAAGTGAAGAGAAGAAATACACCGGTGGATGAGTCTTGAAAACACAGGAAATACCGAAAAACTCATTTGTTTTTGCTCTGATTCAAACAAATTGCGTACCTTTACGCAAAGTATAATGTTGAGGGGCGACGTCTTCTCAGGAGGAAATGGCTCAATGGATAATTAGGAATCCTTCTCAACTTCAACTAAAGAAATATAGTTGATGGTACAGCAAGTAGAATTTAAGTTGAAGCCCCGGTCTCGTGGCTTCCATCTGATAACCGACGAAGTGCTCCGGCACCTGCCGCAGTTGCCTAAGACGGGACAGCTAAATCTCTTCGTGCAGCACACGAGTTGTGCACTAAGCATTTGCGAGAATTGGGATCCGGACGTGAGGAGTGACATGGAAACTATTTACGACAGGCTAATACCGGAAAATATGCCGGACTACCGTCACGTCCTCGAAGGCTCTGACGACATGCCCGCACATGCCAAGTGCATCATTACCGGTGTCAGCATCAACATTCCCATCACCGACGGACGGCTCAACCTTGGCACTTGGCAGGGCATTTACCTCTGCGAGTTCCGTAACGACGGAGGCAGCAGACATATTGTAGCAACAATTTTAGAATAAGAAAAATAAGAAGAATATGAAGAACTTTGATCCAAAGGCATGGTTCATGCCACAAGCAGTAATAGTTATCGGCACTTACGATGCAGATGGTACGGCCAATGCAATGAATGCCGCATGGGCCGGGCAGTGGGACGGTGACAAGATCATGATCTCGATGGGCAATCATCAGACAACTGTCAACCTCAATGCTAATCCCGACTTCACCATTGCTTTCGCAACGACAGAGACGATGGTCGCAGCTGACTTTGTCGGTGTGGTGAGCGGAAAGAAAGTGAAAGACAAGGTGGCTAAGACGGGCTGGAAAGTGGAAAAGGGCGAGCACGTGAACGCTCCCGTCTTCACCGACTTCCCCATGACCATGGAATGCCGCATAGAACGGAAGATTGATGAGTCGGACACTGGCTATTATATCGTGGCAAAGATCGTAAACATCCGAGTGAACGAGGAGTATCTTGCCGAGGATGGCAAACCGGAATTGGAGAAGATGCACCTGCTGACATTCGATCCCGTCCATCTTGGCTATCTTGAAATTGGCAAGCGTGTGGGCAATGCTTTCAAGGATGGAACACAACTCAAATAATGTAAGGGAACTGTCACTGTTTCCCGAGGACGACACGGAAAGTGAAGAGAGGCAGGAGGTTGACAAGATTGACCTCCAGCCTCTCTTTGACCGTTTGGCCAAGTCGAAGTTCCGCAGCTCTTTCTATCTGAACGCCAAGGAAAAATACGAATTTCATTCAATATGGCAAGCGCAATCTCAGATAAAATTATTAACTTTGAACTCGAATCATTAAAACGGATTAATCGTAGGAATATGGCAAAAGTATATATAAGTAGTTATATTAGGTGGAGCACTTCACTGTTGTACATGGACAAAAGAGATAGATTAAGATGAAAATACTGTCTTGGAACGTTAATGGGTTAAGAGCATGCATCAAGAATGGTTTTCTTGGTACGATAAACGACTTAGATACTGACATAGTATGCGTTCAAGAGGTAAAGGCAACTGAAGAACAGATGGCTGATGTCGAATTTGGGGCGTACCATTTTTATCAGCATGTCCCAACCTATTATAGAGGGACTTCGGGGGTAGCAATCCTCTCGAAAGAAAAGCCCTTGAACATCTATCGCAAAATGGAATCTGAATTCGATGATATGGGAAGGATGATTACGGCAGAATATCCTGACTTCTTCCTTGTAACCATCTATTCGCCAGTAATGTTTACTGATAAAGATGGTAATAAATTAGGGCTGCGTGATTACGAGGCCCGACGCATGAAATGGGAGGATGATCTGAGAAAGTATGTTGTCAGACTAAGGAAGAAATCTGTTATCATCTGTGGCGATTTTAATGTCAGCCGAGCTCCTATTGATTGTTGGGACGAAGACAACCATTCCAAGAGCCAGGTTGGATATACTGATGGAGAGCGAACCAAAATGGAAGAATTGCTCAATGCCGGCTTTATTGATACATTCAGATATTTGCACCCTGATAGCGGTGGCAGATATTCATGGTTATCATATCGTAAAGATTTTATCCGCCACACAAGTGGTCTTCGTCTTGACTATTTCCTTGTTTCGAATGACTTAAAAGACAGGATAGGACAGTCTCTGATACTGAATGATATAAAAGGATCAGACCATAGCCCCATTGAATTAATACTACGCTGAGTAATGAGTTACCACGAGACGATAGACAACTACCTCTATGATGAGGAGAACGAATATACACAAGCCAACGATCTGTGGGAAGTCTCCTTTATGGAGAAGCAAGACGAGATAGACGAACGGCCATGGATTCAGGCGGATGCCCTGGTCCATCGCAATGAGTTGAACAGACAAGTCGGCGATATGCTTGACAGAGTGCTGCCGGAAGAAGAGCGGGAGTTGCTGCGCCTGTCTTTCGGAATCGGTCGCCGTCGGCATTCCATGGATGAACTCATCGCACTCTTTGACAGCGAGCGCAAAGTAAGAACTCTCTTACAGTCTGCCATGGAGAGGTTGCGCTATTCCGACGAGATTCTAGCCATCTACCTAAAATCCGCAAATATTTTTTCGAGTGTCTGATTTAGCCCTTGCTTGTGACGATTCTGTCTGACTCTGGGCTTAGAAACGCTTGTCATTACTTGTATGCAGACACCTTCCCCTTACCCCGTAA
>Ga0256406_1003699_pt1 | contig 18552 bp, 5 predicted proteins | sample RumenRJG_03DNA_FD_185986 | JGI IMG/M metagenome (GOLD analysis project Ga0256406, IMG submission 185986) | Bovine rumen microbial communities from Lethbridge, Alberta, Canada - RJG_03 | ecosystem: Host-associated > Mammals > Digestive system > Stomach > Rumen | place: Canada: Alberta | collected...
GATTTTCCTTCAACGAATATTCATACAATTTACTCTGGCCCAAACATTGGTTTGGCTAATCCAGTATTTAAAGGATGTAGAAAGCCTTGTTTACTTAATAGTGATTATGATTTGGTAGACTTAAATAACTTAGCAGAAGATGGCATTCAGAGATTGAAGTATACCGTTTGCATGAACGTAGACGATTATATTGAAAAGAGTCCATTGAAAGGAGAATATATTGCTGATTATCGTATTGTGATGAGAGAAATGATTGGTGTTACTGCGGAACATTGCTTGTTGGCAACAATTATTCCTCCAGAATGTGGCCATATTCTTACAGTATTTGGAATCAAACTGAAATCCGATATCTATAATATTGCGGGATCTTATGCATCAATAGTATCAGATTTCTTTATAAAAGCTGTAGGGAGAAATCATATGCAGTTGCCAATATTGTCCAGCTTGCCACATATTGTCGGAAAGTATGAATCGATGGTGACTGTAAGAGCGGCACTATTAAACTCTGTTAATAAACGATATTCGGTTCTTTGGGCAAGAGAATATCAGGATCAATGGAAAAACGACCAATGGAGTAAGCATGATGATCGGCTGAATCATAATAAGTTCATAAACCTTGAAAAGAACTGGACTTGGGATACTCCATTGCGAGACGATTATTCGCGTAGGCAGGCATTAGTAGAGATTGACGTACTGGTAGCACTGACTCTTGGTATGACATTAGAGCAATTGCAAACCATTTATCGTATTCAGTTTCCAGTGCTTCAAAGCTATGAAGAAGATACTTGGTATGATAGAAATGGTCGAATAATATTTACGAACAACCGCAGCCTTGTTGGTAATGGCTTTTCAAGATTAGAATGGGAAACTCCTAACGCTGTTCAACCCATTCAACGAGGTTCTGCCCATTGGGATGGCATCATGAAGCATGCCCCTGCCGGCTATGTTTTTGAGCGTACCATTACGGATGATACCATGCCGGGCGGTCCTGTCGAGCGCAAGATTAAATATTATGCACCATTTGACCGTTGTGACCGCGAGAAAGATTATGAAATTGCTTGGAAGTTTTTTGAGGACAAGTATGGAGGGCAGCAGTAATGAGCGGCGACCAAGATGAATACATGCAGGATCTCAAGGATAGAGCAAAAAGAGATGCTGAAGAAGGGACAATGCAAGAGCAACAACGCATTCTCTCATATGAAAAACTCAGACTTTCATATTCACCTTGGAACGTGGATGCATATTACTCTGATATTTTGAAGCGGCGCAGTGAAACATACCGCCCGAAAAAGAATCCTTCAAAGATCACGGCTGGGAGAGATGCCAAGATTGGTTTTATTCAGTGGTTTATATCGCGATTTGATCAGGATAAAAGGGTAATAATAGATGAAGTCATTAAAAAGAAACAGGAGCAACTTCAAAAAGAAACTGATGAAATAAACCGTAATGAATTTGAACGCTGCCAGCGCGTCAATCAATACGCCAAAGAACAGACAGATGAACAGTTCGATCTATATTTGAATGGAGATCCTAACGAGGTAAATGATTACTTTTCAGCTGTGGTGTCTAATGATGATTATTCCTTGGATAATCAGCACCATTATGATTTTTCATTCTGCCTGGACTATAATCCGCAGATGAAAAGAATCCTAATAGATTATCGTATGCCAAGACCTGACGAAATTTCCAATGTTAAAGAATGGAAGTGCACTAAGGATTTTAATGTTGTACCGAAGTATATGTCAAAAAAAGATTTTTTGCAGCTTTATGAGACAATAATATTTGACCTAACTGTTCGCACGACTGCATTAATATTTGAATCAGATAATAAGGATGTGGTTTCCGAAGTGTTGTTCAATGCGTCAACAGTTTATGATGAAGCGCCGAATCGCTTCACATTCTTTCTTAGCACTATCATTCCTAAAAAAAGTTACTTACGGCAGGAAATTAGGAATTACGGTTTTGTGAGCAAACAATTCATAAGCCAGATGAAACAAGCTCGATATTTGGACGATCTTCATAACGATAATCCTCCGAGTATTCTCGCAGATAGGCCACCTATGAAGCAAGTTACTCCAATTAGAACTTTGCTTCATGATTAATATGTACGAGGAGGTACACAGCTATGTTGCCATCCATACTTGCTAAACAGCTAGAACAGGGCATCGGTGATTATATAGAGACAACATTCCCAATGACGAATGTGCCTTTCATGGGATCGATGCACAATTTCATTTCCTCGAAGGATTCAGTTTATCATGAGCCCTATATTGCTGTACGTCTTCCATTCCGTGTAGCTACCAGCATGCCGAACCAGTTTGAATCAATTCACCCGAAATACCTTCCCTATGTTCATCAGCAGAAAGCTTTCGAGCGGCTTACTGGGGATGATGGAAGGTCCACCCTCGTCGCGACGGGTACCGGCTCCGGAAAAACGGAGTGCTTCCTGTATCCGATTCTGGAATACTGCTATCAGCACCGCGGGGAGCGGGGAATCAAGGCACTGATCATCTACCCGATGAATGCGCTGGCGACGGACCAAGCCAAGAGAATTGCGGAGCTGATCGATGAGAGTCCTGAGCTGAAGGGGAATGTGACTGCCGGCATGTATGTCGGCGGGCAGGAGCAGACGCCATCCCGTATGATGTCGGAGCACAGCGTGATCACGGACCACGAGACGCTCCTAAACAGTCCGCCGGACATCCTGATGACGAACTATAAGATGCTGGATTATCTTCTGGTGCGTCCGAAAGATTCCCAGCTCTGGCAGGACAATGGCCCTGAGACACTGAAGTATATTGCGGTCGATGAACTTCATACATTCGATGGAGCGCAGGGAACAGACCTTGCCTGCCTTCTTCGAAGATTGAAACGCCGTCTTGGAATCTATGATGGATTTCTCTGCTGTATCGGAACATCCGCGACGATGGGATCCAAGGACAGTAATGAGGAGATCATCGAATATGCATCGGAAATCTTTGGGGAACCTTTTGAGCGTGATTCTGTCATTACAGAAGATCGGCTGAGCCCGGGAGAATTCTTTCTGGACGCTGAAGTAACAGATTTTTCCATGCCGGACGAGAAACAGACGGCTGAATTGAAACATCTGGCGTCGGAGGACGACCCAGACCATTACCTTCCGTGTGCCGTGAAGGCGTGGTTTCCAGACTTTGCAGAAGATGTCTTAACGGATCAGGGACGGCTTGCACTCGGGAAGAGACTCATGCATCATAGCTTCATGCAGTCATTGATTACCCTTACCGGTGGCAATTACTGGCAGGAGTCAAAGATTGCAGCGGAACTATCGGTCCAATACCCGGAGCTGAAGAAAACCGGGGATTCTGCCGCTGTCCTTGATTCTTTCTTCGCATTGATTTCCCACGCAAGAATCGGGGAACCAGGGAAACTGCGTCCATTTCTCTTTGTGCAGGTCCAGCTGTGGATGCGGGAACTGCGGCGTCTGGTCGCAAAGGTGGATGGGCAGAACGTCACGTATGAGATTGCGCATGACCTCAATAAGCAGCAGGCGAAGCAATACCTTCCGGTTGTAAATTGCCGCGACTGCGGGATGACCGGATGGGTCTCCATCTTAAATGAACGCCAGAATGCGTGCATGCCCGCTCTGGAAGGATTCTATAACAGGTACTTTAAAGCAGATGACAAGATCTGCATGATGTTTCCGCGCAAAGCTGGGGAGACGATGCCGAATATGATGCAGGCAAAACTCTGCCCAGAGTGCCTGAAGGTGACTCTCGGTGACAACAGCAGCGATAACTGTCCTTCCTGCGGCACGGAGATGGTTCCCGTTCTGATTCCATCGAAGATGTCAACGTCCGGGACCAGGGACCATAAACAGTATGTCTGTCCTTGCTGCGGAAGCAAGAGAGGACTATCGCTGATCGGTGTCAGAAGCGCGACCGAGATCAGCAGTACCATCTCCCAGATGTTCTCGTCGAAATTTAATGATGATAAGAAGACGCTGGCATTCTCTGACAGCGTTCAGGATGCTTCCCACAGGGCGGCCTTCTTTAATTCGCGGACATGGCGGTTCGGACTTCGGACAGCGATCCAGAGATACTGCACGGAAGAAGGTGCAGGGCAGTCCCTTCAGAATTTTCAGGATGGCTTTATCCAGTACTGGCATGACCATCGTTCAGCTGAAGATTTCATGAGCTTTTTCATTGCTCCAAACATGACATGGCGTCATGCATATGAGGAAATGGTGGAAAAGCGGAAGCTATCTTCTGATAAGGCAGCACAGGATCTCATGCGTGAGGTGGAACTGCGCCTTCAGTATGAGATCATGCTGGAATACGGGCTGAATGGAAGAATCGGAAGGACACTGGAAAAGTCCGGCTGCTCCGTACTTTCATTTGCCTCGGAAGACGTGCGTGCAATAGCTGAAAAGGTGCAGGAGAGATCGGAAAATGAGATCGGTCTTCTGAGAGAAGAAAACGTGCATGACTATGAGCGTATGGTGATCGGAGTATTGAATCTCATGCGCAAAAGCGGCGCTTTCCAGGATCCTGTGTTCCGTGAATATATCAACAATAACTTCAAGAACTATTTCCTCTCAAACGATCGAAACCGCTGGCTTCCCGGGTTGCAGAGCGGACGAAACACCCCGCGTTTTGTGACAGAAGGCAATTTCGGACAGAGAAAACCTTTCGATGTGGATACGGTCTATTCGCACAGGTACACAGACTGGATCGGGGCATGCTGCAGGACCGTCATGGTGGAGTCCTCCACATACGCAAATCTGGTCCATATCATTCTTGAGGAGTCAGCAAAGCAGGGTGTGATTACAGTGCTGACACCTGTGTCGGAGCTGAAAGTATATGCCCTGAATAAGGAGAGAGTCTACATCTCTTCTGATGTGGTCTCGATGCGATGTGACAGCTGCGGTGCAGTCTACAGTGTTTCAGAAGAGGACAGTGAGTTCTGGAAGGATGCTCCCTGTATGCGAACAGCATGTGCAGGATGTCTTCAGGAAGCTCCGGACTCTGCGCTGGGTTATTATGGAAAACTTTATTCTTCCGGAGATCTGGAACGGATCAACGCAAGGGAACATACCGGCCTCCTTGAGCGCGACGACAGAGAGAAGCTGGAGGCGGACTTCAAACGTGGAAAAGATTCGCAGCGGCTTTGGGACCCTAACGTCCTTTCCTGTACCCCTACTCTGGAGATGGGTATCGATATCGGGGATCTGTCTACCGTAATCCTGTGCAGCATGCCGCCAGAGCAGAGCAAATTCCTGCAGCGGGCAGGCCGGGCGGGACGACGGGATGGCAATGCCTTGACCCTTGCAGTTGCTAATGCGAGACCGCATGATCTTTATTTCTATGCGGATCCGATGGATATGATCGCGGGAAATGTAGCTCCGCCGCGGATCTTTCTGCGTGCGTCTGCGGTCCTGGAACGCCAGTTTGTCGCCTTCTGCATGGACTCCTGGGTGAAAAGAGGAATCCCTGATGGAGCAATCCCGGATCAGATTGGAAAGATTCTGAACCAGCTGAACACACGGCCAGCGGATCTGTTTCCATTCAACTTCCTGAATTATGTGAAGAAGACACTCTCAAGGCAGCTGAATTCATTTATCCAGATGTTCGCCGGGTCTTGGGGAACACCGGAAGAGGCAGCATCCGTCCGTGCAGAGATGGAGGGTTTTGCAAGGGGAAAAGGCTCGAAAGACAGCCCCATGTACATCAAGATCCTTGATGCGTTCGAAGATATGAAGAAACAGCAGGACGCGCTGAAGAGCAATATCAAAGACCTAAAGGGAATGATCAAGGAGCTTGAGGCGAAACCGAAGGACAGCTCGTATGAGGAAGAGATCAAAGAACTGAAGGGAGAGCAGTCTGCCCTGACCAATGTTCTTCAGGAGATCGGAAAGAAGAATGTGTTCAACTTCCTGTCGGACGAAGGTCTTCTGCCGAACTATGCTTTCCCTGAGCAGGGAATCGTACTGAAGGCGGTTCTGTACAGGAAAGAGGATGAAACACCTCGGTCGGCTGCAGATGCAGGAAAAAATAAATATGAGAAATCCGTCTATGAGTACAGTCGTTCGGCGTCTTCAGCAATCAGTGAATTTGCTCCGAACAACAGCTTCTATGCCGGCGGAAGGAGACTGAAGATTGATCAGGTCGACCTGACGACAGCGCAGGCTGCACGCTGGAGACTGTGCCCGAATTGTTCCCATGCTGAGATTGAAGAAGCTGGCAAGCATACAGCAAGCTGTCCTGTCTGCGGAAGCCCGGCGTGGGCAGATGCCGGCCAGGTACGCAGCATGCTGAAAGTCCAGATGGTCTATTCCAATATGGATTATACCAAGAGTCTTGTCGGCGACGAGAGTGAGGAGCGGTCCAATACATTCTATGTGAGGCAGCTTCTGGTCGATGTGGATGAAGACCATGACATCACCAGTGCATACCAGATGGACAACGATGACTTTCCATTTGGATACGAATTCGTCCGGAAGGCAACGCTTCGCGAGATTAACTTCGGAGAAGCAGATACCTCCGGTGAGAAGATGACGGTTGCCGGAGAAGAGAATGTTCGAAAAGGCTTTAAGATCTGCCGATACTGCGGAAAGATTCAGCCGGAGACCGGTGGACCGAATCATTCGTACTATTGTAAGACCCGAAAGAATCCCGCACTGGCGGGAGAAGATGCCTATGAAGAGTGCCTTTTCCTGTACCGGGAATTTCAGACGGAGATTCTGCGCCTTCTGATTCCAGCGACGACAATGGACTCGACCGACGTAAAGCTGGAATCTTTCGTTGCTGCATTTATGCTGGGAATGAAGGAATACTTCGGCAATGTGGACCACCTGCGCGCAACCGTCAGCGAAGTCCCCGTTCCGGATGCGGATTATCGGAAACAGTATTTTGTTATCTATGATTCGGTGCCCGGTGGAACTGGATATCTGAAGCAGCTGATGACAGAGAAGGATGCACTGATCCGGATCTTCGAGAAGGCTCTTGCGAAGATGGAAAACTGTTCTTGCAAAGACGACCCGCAGAAGGACGGCTGTTATCACTGCTTGTATGCGTACCGGCAGAGCAGGCAGATCGGGAGCATCTCCAGGAAAGCTGCAATCCGAATGCTGAAGTCGATTCTGTCAGGTAAGGGTAACATCACGAAGATTCGAACAATCGGTGAGATTTCAGCGAATCCGATCTTTGATAGTGAGCTGGAGCAGGAATTCATGGAGGCTGTCAGGCTGAAGGCCGGATCTGCCAATGTGAAAGACTCCATGCGTAATGGCAAACACTGTTACTATATTGCACTTGGCGATATGAACTGGGAGATCGAACCGCAGGTGTTATTGGATGCTGAACAGGGGGTGAAAGTCCCAAGCAAACCGGACTTTATCTTCTGGCCGGTGAAAGAAGACAGTCACCTGCCCGTAGCGGTGTTTACAGATGGATTTACTTACCACCAGAATATTGCTTCGGAAGACACGCTCAAGCGGGAAGCGATCCGCAGAAGCGGAAACTTCAGGGTCTGGTCGCTCAGCTATGATGACGTACAGAGTGTATTTACATCGGATTCCGGATATCTGACGGAGACGCTCCATGCCAGCGAAATGCCCAGTGGCAATGCAGTCTATTCGGGTACTGTGAAGAGTAAGCATGCAGACAGATTGTGCCCGGAGAAGCTGTCGCCTTTTGATCAGCTGATGTTTTATCTGGAGGAACCGGATGCAGAGATGCTGTTCCGGGTTCATGCGTATGCTTATGGTCTGTCGCTGCTGGATCGGTCTTCTATGACAAACAAACTGGTGTATGAAAGCTGGAATGAAAAGACAGGACGGGTCAAAGAGCAGACTCATTACACAGGCATCGATTATGTTTTCCCAGGGACTATCTTTGGAAGCTGGATGCCGGGGAAGAAGAACGGGGACCTGATGATCTATTCAGGCATCCTCAAAGAAAGGATGAAACAGGGCGAAAGTGCTGCCGTCTGTGCAGTGCTGCGGGATGACAAAGATAAGCGGTCGGACCGGTATGAGAAGGAATGGAATGGATTTCTCCAGTTCTCCAATATCATGCAGTTCGCACCGGAATATATTGGTGTGTCAACCACCGGACTGGAGGATGAATCCTACCTGAACAATCTGCCGATGAATTTTGCACAGCCGGAAGAAGGGGCACCGACCCTACAGCTGGAAGATGGCTGGGACAAAGTATTCCCGTATCTGCTTGGAGAGGATGCCAAAGCATTCGCAAATGCAGCCAAAGAAGCAGGCGTACCGGCACCTTCCGATGAAGACATTGGCTGTGACGTGGAGGACAGCAGCGGAGAAGTGATCGGTACAGCAGAGATCGTATGGCCGGCGCAGAAAGCTGCCTATCTGTCCCCAGAGCAGCTGGAGGATAAAGAAAAACTGATTTCTTCCGGGTGGAAGATATTCGATGAAAACACAATCGATGAATTAAAGAAAACGATTGGAGGAGTGAGCTGATGTCCGAACAGGTTAAAGTCGCAATATCTTCAGATTTTCTGACAGCATTTGCACGCCTTCCCAAGACAATACAAGGGAAGGTCACAGAGTTCCTGAATAAATTCCGAAATGATCCGATGTCTCCCGGGATTCACTATGAGAAGATTGCCGGTGGCATCGATCAGAAGATTTATTCGGTCCGGATTGATAACACATATCGGGGAATCGTCGCGCGGGAGGATGAAACCGGCGTTTACCTTCTTCTGTGGGTGGATCATCATGATGAAGCTTACACCTGGGCAGCCAGGAAACGCTGCGAGGTAAACCCCAAAACGGGAGCTTTGCAGATATTTGATGTGCAGCCGGTGAAGAATGTCATCGTCGATGCAGGGCACTCAGAGACTGAAGCAGGCCGGTCGGCGGCTGAAGCAGAGCATCCGGAGACCGGGGCCGGGCATCAGGTGGTCGGATATAAAGCTCCGGCGCGGAGCAGTATCGATGATCAGGCACAGCAGGTCCATCCGCTGTTTGTCAGTGCGACAGATGATCAGCTGCTGGAACTTGGCGTGCCGCAGGTGCAGCTGAGTTTCGTGCGCAGCTTCCAGAATCAGGAAGAATTTATCAAAGCACAGGCATCACTCCCGAAGGATGTCTGTGAGTATCTGTCGTGGCTGACGGAGGGAATCCCTGTCTCTGAGGTTCTTGACTACGCAAAGGAGGAACGTTGGGAGACCATCCGGACTGATCTGACTGATACAGAGGAAACAGCGGCAGGGAGTCGGCAGAGTACCGGAAGCCTGGCGGATGCTCTGAAGGCTCCGCTCTCCAAGAAATCGTTTGTGATCGTTGAAGGTGAGGATGAGCTGCGCCGGATTATGGCAGAACCGCTTGAGAAGTGGCGTGTTTTTCTTCATCCGTCGCAGCGAAAGATTGTGAACAGAAGCTACAATGGGCCGGCAAGAGTCCTGGGCGGTGCAGGTACCGGTAAAACGGTTGTGGCGATGCACAGGGCAAAGCATCTGGCGGATCAGACCGGGGATGAAGAGAGAATCCTGTTTACGACTTTCACGGCGAATCTGGCTTCGGATATCAAGGAGAACCTGCGGAAAATCTGCAGTACGGAACAGCTGCGGAAGATCGAAGTGATCAATCTGGATGCGTGGGTCAATCAGTTCCTGCGTGAGTCCGACTTTGATGCCACGATAGATTATGACAATATCTCAAAGGTCTGGGAGGATGCTCTGATAGAGGCGCAGACAGACCTCCCCTTTGAGGCTGCGTTCTACGAAGAGGAATGGAACCGGGTTGTGATCCCACAGGAAGCGCTGACGCTGGAGAAGTATCTGAAGGCATCCCGTAACGGTCGAGGAACCAGGCTGGACCGCAAGAAGAGAATGCTCGTCTGGAAGGTGATGGAAGCCTATCAGAACCTGTTGAAAGAGAGAAAAATCCGCGACATTAATACTGCAATGTACGAATGCAGGCAGCTTCTGGAATCAGCCGGAACAAGGCCGCGATATGCTCATATTATCGTTGATGAAGGGCAGGACTTTAGTGACAATGCATTCCGCCTTCTGAGAGCGCTGGCAGGACCGGAACACCCAAATGATCTTTTCATTGTGGGAGATTCTCATCAGAGAATCTATCACAACAAACCGACATTGTCTCGCTGCGGAGTCAATGTCCGCGGTCGAAGCAGCATTCTGAGGATCAATTACCGTACCACTGAAGAGATCAGGCGGTATGCATTTGCCCTTCTTGACGGAATTGCATTCGACGATCTCGATGACGGTTCAGATACAGGTGACCGCTGCCAGTCCCTGACACATGGATCAAAGCCTGACGTAGAAAGCTTTAAGGGTGCTGCCGAAGAATTTGAATTTATAAAGAAGACTATCTATGAGCTGCAGGATCAGGGAGTGGCACTATCTGATATCTGCCTGGTTGCACGTACGAAGAAGCTTGTGGACGATTATATCGCGCAGCTGACCCATGCTGGCTTCCGTGCATATGTAATCAAGAGGAATAAAGCGGATGACCGCACATTGGAAGGGATCCGCGTTGCAACCATGCACCGCGTCAAGGGACTTGAGTTTCAGTATGTTTTCGTGGCAGCAGTCAACAAGAATATTGTTCCACTTGCGTCAGCCATTGACAAGACGGACAGAGTAACGGAAGCAGAAACAATCACAGCAGAGAAGTGTTTGCTGTATGTGGCGCTGACAAGAGCTCAGAAGGGAGCCTATATCACAAGTTATGGAAAGAAGTCGCCGTTTCTGCAGGGATAAAATAGAACAGGCAATACCGAAAGAGTTATTCAGCAACGCAGCAAGATAATGGAGGGAAGGCGTATGGAAGCAATTTCTGTCATAGAGATCATGAACCGAGAAATTTCATTCCTCCACGAGTCTGCCGGTTCATGGCTTTCAGAGCATCTCCCAACAATCGTGGACAACTGGTGGCAGGAACTGGTTCTTAGCAACCTGAGTGTATCCGATTATAACCAGGTCATAAAGGACGGTATTCATGATATTGACCAGCTTTCTTTGCCTCTGCAGCTTCAGGTTCTTGACAGAAACTGGTTTGTTCTGAGTAGCCGTTTTAATTTGGATAACTGTGACAGAGAGCTCATCCATCGCATGCAGGCAATCTATGCAAGATGGTCGGAGATAAGGCCGTGTGATCTGACTTCAGGGAGCATCCTGGATGATGCGTCTGTTGTCATGGATCTGATGAATATTTTTGGCGCATCTCCTGTGTCAGGAAGTGATCTTGCCGAGATAATAAAGAAACTTGAAGATGGGGAGCCTGTTCTGGCAGATGGCCAAGGTATTGAAGCATCCAAGAATTCTTCAGAATTTAAAAATGATCATCATGCCAATAGGGCTGGAAGTCAGGAAGAGAACCTCAGAAGAGAAATCAAAGTTGGCGATGTGATTTCTCTCACAAGCGACCCTGCAAGGCAAGGCGCTGTGATTGCCATATCCGGTCCGGCATATCAGATCTTTATCGACGGGGGAGTTCATTTATTTTACAGGGAACAGATCAGCCTCCCGCGGACTGCATCTCAGGAAAAACAGGAGGCAGCAAGAAACCTGAGTCAGGTGCGGGCATCTCTTACGGCGTATCAGGTCCATAACCCAGGGGCGCAGAGTCTGTATTCTCTGAATTCTGCAAGAATCGATTTCGTTCCGTATCAGTTCAGACCGGCGTTAAAGATGATTCATGCAGATGAACCACGGATTCTTGTGGCAGACGATGTGGGCGTGGGAAAAACAATCGAAGCAGGTCTGATTCTGAAGGAGCTTGAAGCACGTTCCTCTGCGGACTCTGTACTGGTCATCTGCCCGAGACCGCTGGTCGCAGAGCGGAAGTGGCAGCTGGAGATGAAACGGTTCGACGAGAACTTCACACAGTTGGATGGGAAAATGCTCCAGGAATGCATCTCGGATACGGACCGCGATGGTGAGTGGCCGGAAGCCCATAAGAAGACGATCATCCCATATTCACTTTTCAATGAAGATACGATTATGGGTCATCAGTCGAAATCCAGAAAAAAGCATAAGGAATTTGGATTGACAGAGCTGGATCCGTTTCCGCACTTTGATCTGGTGATTGTAGACGAGGCACATACAATCCGCAACCCGCAGACATGGATGTATATTGGTACATCCATGTTCTGTGAGAACGCAGAAGCAGTCGTATTTCTTACAGCGACTCCAGTGCAGAACAGTAACGACGATCTTTACACACTTTTGAATCTACTGCGAAGCGATGTGGTCGTAGATAAAGATACGTTCAAGACTATGTCTGAGCCGAACCGTTATATCAATAATCTTCTCAGAATTGTTCGTACGCAGAAGCATGGATGGCAGAAGGCAGGCCAACAGGAGATTGATTATATCCTTACTACAAAATGGGGGCGTGATGTTGTTCAGCATAATCCCTATTTTGGAAAAGTATATGACTTCCTGTGCCAGAAGGATGTGACAAGAGAAGAGAGAATCGATGCAATCAGCAATATTGAGAGCCTGCATTCATTTCACAGCATGATCAGCAGAACCAGGAGAAGGGATATTGAAGATTTCTGTATCAGGCGTACAGAGACAGTCAAGGTTCCGCTCAATCAACCGCAGGCTGAACTATACAGTCTTCTGAATGAGTTTGAGCAGAAAGCTCTTGAAATGCTTCACGGTGATCAGAACACATATTTTATGATGTGCACGATACTCCGACAGGCTGCAAGCTGTATCTACGGGCTGGCTCCCTTCATGCAGGATATCGTGAACCGCCGTCTCGAGGAAATTCAGAATGACGGAGACTTTATCGACGGAGACTTTGATGTCCGAGTTGCTGAGGATAATCGCCTGCATGAGATGGCAGATGATATCATTCGGAAATCGAGACTTCTTCCAAAGGAGGACCCAAAGTATGATCAGCTTTTGGAAGTCATTCAGAGAAAGCAGAAGGAAAAGAATAACCGTATCATTGTTTTCAGCTCGTTCCGCCACACATTGACCTATGTCAGAACCAGGCTGGAGGAGAGCGGGATTCGTGTGGGCCAGGTAGATGGATCAGTTTCCGATGAAGAACGGTACAAACTCAGGGAGCGTTTCAAAGCGCACCGTGAAGAGAGAACAGCCCTGGACGTCCTGCTCTTCAGTGAAGTAGGTTCCGAAGGTCTTGACTATCAGTTTTGTGACACCCTGATCAACTACGACCTTCCTTGGAATCCGATGCGTATTGAACAGCGAATCGGCCGTATCGATCGTCGAGGCCAGAAAAGTGATACCGTATTGATCTATAACCTGATATCTGCTGGGACGATTGATGAGAATGTATATGACAAATGCCTTCTCAAAATCGGGGTTTTTGAATCAAGCGTAGGAGACTGCTCCGAAATCCTTGGCACAGTGGGTAATTCTATCTTCAGGATCATGTTTGACCGTGATCTGTCAGACGCGGAAAAGGATTTAAAGATGCAGCAGCTGGCGGACAATAAGATCATGCAGGTTCGGGAATTGAACCGCATTGAGCAAGAAGAAAAGTCTCTCTACGGATTTGATCTCTCAGAATTTGTGCGGGACAAGGAGGTCCAGAGTGCTGAGAACACATGGATCAGCCCAGAGTCTCTTCAGGAGTTATTAATTATCTATCTAAAAGACTTGTTTGGGGAAGGTGAATATCTGCGGGGAAAGGGTGAGAAAAAGACACTCATCCTGTCAGAAGATAAAAGACAGCATTTGCTGCGGGAACTGACTACATCGTATGGATCATCTTCAGGATCGAATATAGCGGATCAGAAATGGCGCTCCTATTTGAAATCGCATCGGAGCAGGCTGGAAGTAACGTTCAGCTCGGACTATGCGAAAGAAAACCGAGAGACGACGTTTCTAACCCAGATGCACCCATTGATGCAGCAAGCGGCGAAACATGAATGCAGAAAGTTTCCAGTGGATATTGTGGTTGAGGCACCTCCAGGAAGCGGAATCGGCTCCGGACAATATGAGTTTCAAATCTATGCCTGGAGCTATTTGGGATTGAAGCCAGATGTCAGACTAAGTGTGGTCAGTACGGATGATAGGATTGAAGAAAATCTCCTTAGCATTCTTCAGTCGGCGGAGACATCGGATGTCAGAGTGGCGCTTGAAAACGATATACAGTCTACACTGCAAGGAACGCACTATCAGAAATGGCTTGCGGCAAGAGAACACTACATGCAGGACGTACGCGAGGAATGTTTCTACAGGCTGGATCAGATGAATCATTCTTTCCGGAAGAAGCTGGCAATTGTAGAAGAACGGATCAGGAAGGCAAATGATGAGAATATCATTCGCATGCGAGTTGGAGAGAAGGCCAATCTGGAGCGGAAATATGAAGAACAGAAACACAGGGTTGAGGACATGATAAGGAAGGCGGATATCCATTCTGAACTTCTTGTCCGAGGGAAGCTGCTTGTGAAGTAAAAGCAATCCATATCGTATCATCTGCCGAAGGGAGCTGGGTATATGAAATCTGTGCAGGAATACTATTCAGAGCTGCGAGATATCAATCCGGGGAGTTTGTCCGGGGACCAGAAGAAAGAAATGTATCGGTTCCTGCAGACGACAAAACCAGAAGAACTTCGTACCGTGGAGGATCATCAACATTTCATCGAGATTCTTCAGAAACTCCGTATGGCGACTGCCGATGACATGAAGCTCATGGGTAAAAACTTTCTGAACATGATTCAGTCGGTTCTGTCGGTCGGTGAGGATGGGTTGTATTCGAATCATACCAGATTCTTCTATGAGCTGGTTCAGAATGTAGATGACTGTGACTATGAAAATATAGAGGACTGCAATCTGGATATTGCTTTTCGGTTTGAAAAAGACCCTGCGCAGATGATCTTTACCTACAATGAGAAAGGGTTCACACCGGAAAATGTATTCTCCATAACCGGAATTGCGGAGAAGTCCAAGAATGTATCAAGCGATAAAAGCGAGATCGGAGAGAAGGGAATCGGTTTTAAATCTGTTTTCGGGATTGCAGATAAGGTCCGGATTCAGAGTGGAATGTTCTCCTTTGATTTGTATAAGGATAACTTCACAATACCATACCCTGTATATCAGAAGTTCGAACCAGTGAAGGGAACAAAACTGATCCTGGAGATGTCGGGGAGCAAATGCAGGGGAATCTATGACGAGCTTGTTCGAGAGTATATGAAGAGAGATACGCTGCTGAACAAGAATCCGATTCTGTTCCTGAATAAGCTCACACATCTTCGCATGTACTTTGATGATGCTTTTCGGTACATGGAGTTTAATGTTCAGAGAAGGACTCCGGAGCCTGTTGGTGAACTGTCGCGAGAACAGGATATAAAGGTTTCAGTCAGTCTGGCAGATCACAGGAATGGAACGGATTTTACACTCAACAAGGAAGCAGCCTGTATCCGGTACTCCATGCCAATCACATATGGGAAGAAAGAGTGCGCTTCACGCTATGGTGATCAGGTAGCATTTGATGAGCGTCATCATAACCTGATTATGATCTTTCCTGTCTCGATGACGGAAAAAGGCGAAAACACAGAATATACAGAGAGAGGAATCATGTATTCCTTCCTTCCGACACAGGTACATCTCAGCGTACCGATTCTGATCCATGCACCATTCAAACTGGACAGCTCGCGAGAATTTGTGGATCCACAGCAGGAGAATGCCTGGTTCCAGTTCACCATAGACAGGCTGTCGTATTTTCTGAGACAGGCATATATCGATGCCGCTCATATTCTGAGAGAGAATATCATTAGGTACATACCGACAAAAAACACGTATCTGTTCGTACGGGACAATGAGAAGATAAACTGCCTTCAGCTTGAGAGTCTTCGCGGGATAACATTCTGTGAGGAAAAGATATTCTGTACTGTTGATGAGTCCTTTGAGTGTGCCTCTGATACCGTCACCTTTGATAAAGAAGAAAATCTTACAAGAGAGCAGATGCTCAGTGCATATGAGATTCTGAAGCCTCCGTATAAACTTTTCATACCATCGGTTCCAGTAAATATGGGAGCGTACGGCTGTAGAGTCATTAGTTCAACGGTAAGCAGACTGTTCAAGGCGGGCCTTCAGGATAAGAACATCTTTGAGCCGGCTCTTCAATGGCTGCGCATCTCAGGGAAAAAGGTTGATTATGAGTCTCTGATCAATGAGTGCAAGGCAATCAAACTCTATTCAAGGCAGGTAGCTATACTGGCACAACATCCATACCGGAGACCGGCGAATGCTTTTGTAGAACAGGCTTATGCTGCGATAAATAAAAGGGAACTTCCGAAAGCAGAAGTAGGAGAAGACGTCGCAGAACTTGAGATTGAGAAGGGTAACATGCTCCAGGAACTGCTTGATGGAGTGACACTTGCTCCTGCATGTGAAGCATATCTGAAGAAACTGGATGGCCTGTTTCTTACAGTACAGACTTCTCAGGACGACTTCATGCTCCCATGTAAAAATGGAATCGTGGTCGCTTATGGCAATGAGCTGAATTCGTTTGCCAAGTTTGTGGAACCATATGACAAGGGGCATACTTTTACGGCTTCGCTGAGGATACGTCAGGCTTCTGACAAGTTGAACCTCATCGATGATCAGGAGATGAGCAATGACGAGTATCTGAAATTACTCCATGCAGTTCGAATCAGTCTGATGAAGGCCTATGGTCAAAGAATGTATGAAAACTACATTCAGATCATTCACAAAGCGGGAGCAGACAAGAGCAGATTCCTGAATGAACTGATCCAGAATGCAGATGACTGTGATTATCCGGAAGGTGTAATTCCGAGTTTTTCATTGACGCAGTCTCCAGACGATGTACTAATCTCGGGTTATAACGAGACAGGTTTTTCAAAGCAAAACGTGAGGGCAATCACAGCTATCGGAGAGTCTACAAAAAGTGTCCTGCTAGGACATACTCAACAGATTGGGGAAAAAGGTGTTGGATTCAAATCGGTTTTCGGTGTAGCCAGTTCGGTTGATATTCATAGTAATGGATTCCATTTCACCCTGACGGATGCAAAACCTACCGTTCCGATGCCTTGTGAACACAAACCTGATGAAGGGGAACACCGGGGAACGGTTATGCTGTTCCATATGAAAACTGGCCTTTCAGAACAATTTACAGATAAACGGATTCTGCAACTTTGTCTTTGCTTAAGAAAACTGAGGAGTCTGAATATATTCGGGCACAGTATTTCAATTGAAGACACGGATAATGTGCGAACGATACAGATGGATGGAATTACATATCGTTATCAGCGCACCGAGTACTCGTTTACGGTCAGTGATGAAAAAGCCCTTCAGGAAAGACGAACAGGTACTCGTATACTGGATCCGAATCAAAAGATTGTGTGCTACATACCTGAAAAAGAGCTAGCACAGAAATTTTACCTCTATGCTGGTTTGCCTATTGCAAACATTCAAAGTATTGTTCCTGTGATTATTGATGCACCATTTGAGCTAACTACGTCACGAGATGAAATACTGAAAAACAAGTGGAACGAAGCTATCAGGGAGAATCTGTACAAGGCGCTCATTCAATTGATCGCGAAACACGTGGATGATGGAATGGATGCCCTGAAATTTGTGGGATTCCGCAGCAGAGAAGGTATTATTAAACTCGGTAATTTTTCGGATGCAAATGAAAATAGCTTTGAATTGAACTCTACTTCATGGAGAGAGAATCTTCAAAATATGAGGATTCTTCCGATACTGGGAAGAGATGCAAAAACAGCGGCGGGAAGCGGACAATGTACAATTATCCCGGATTTCATTGCACGGCTAAATGATAAAACCGATATCACTGATTATTTTCATGGAACGGTCATCGATACAATCGGAAAAGCTCAGTTTGTGCCGCTATTGGAGTACCTTGGATGTAAAAAAGCGGGTGATGAGGCTATTTACAATTGCCTTTCTGCGGTTGTAAATGACAACATCAGAGATGATGATTTCCGAAAAGGATTGTACCAATACCTGTCAAACAACCAAGGCAATGTAATATTTCCGGGTATCGGGCGAAAAGTATTTAGTCTGAATATTTTTCCAACACGAACTTCTGAAGGTTTGCAGTATACGAAGTTCGATAATACATTATATTTCTCGAAAGAGTATCCAACCAAAGCCGGGTTTAAGATATTGGATACTTCAATAATGGGAACAGATATTGCCCAGGCCATCCTTTCCCAGGTGAATACAAGATTGCCAGAGCTAACATCCGATGTTATCAGAATACATTACCAGGACAATATTGTTAAAATCCTTGAGGGAAGTGCAAGCGATGCAAGTAAAGTTGCCTTTCTTCAGAAGGAATACAGAAATTCATACCAATCTCTGGCTCGCTGTCAGTATACATTGACTGGCATGAAAGACAAGATTCCACTGTTGATGGCTGATGGCTCTTATAAAACGGGAGCAAAATTTATCAACACTAAAGATGATGATTTTGAAGGAAGTTTAATTAATAGATTCCCAACCAGTTAGACTATACGGCGTTTTTTCTCGGTCTCCCGCGCTTTTTCTTCGGAGGTTCCTCTGGCTTGGGAAGGAGGCCCAAATTTTGCAAAACCGCCGTATAGGCGA
>Ga0256406_1003700_pt1 | contig 18551 bp, 18 predicted proteins | sample RumenRJG_03DNA_FD_185986 | JGI IMG/M metagenome (GOLD analysis project Ga0256406, IMG submission 185986) | Bovine rumen microbial communities from Lethbridge, Alberta, Canada - RJG_03 | ecosystem: Host-associated > Mammals > Digestive system > Stomach > Rumen | place: Canada: Alberta | collected...
GGATCGCGGATACATCTGAGGCGATCTTTGCATATGTCTCTTCCGGTACGGATTCCATGGCTGTGTTATTGACCGGGATCATCAGTACTTTGGCATCGTTGAGCCCAAAGTCGATGGATGGACTTGCGGTTGCGGCCGCATTCACGTTTTCAAGTGACTTGGTATCAAAGGTAATGACCGGTACGGTTTCTGTTTTGGCACTGGCTTCAGGAGAAGCAGAGGCTTTGGCTTCCGGTACACTCATGGCAGCTGTTTCAGTCGTATTCAGGGAAGTAATGGAATGATCCGCATTAATAGCTGAAATCAAAGCCATACGATACTTTCCCTGGGGCAATTGCAGCTGGGCATCATGTCCATAGGTCAAAGCACTGTAGAGGTTTACATCTTCTGTATTGCTTTCAATGCCCTGCAGATGCACAATCAGAGCTGTTGAATCACTCTTCCACTTGTCTGCCGCATCCTGTACGGTCAGGGTCACTCTGATTTCACCTGTATCAGGCGTCAAGGTGGAAGAAGCTGTTTTACGTGCTTTGTTTTGAGGCTTTACAAATATCACAATGGCAATCAATGCAATCGCAATGATGCCAAGAACGATCATGATCGTTTTTCTTCTCTCTTTCATATTCATATGCCCCTATTATAGACGAAAAAAGCCGGAATGCCTCAGGCATTCCAGCGCAATTGAACAGGGATCAGTCAAATGTATCAACGGTAACACCGAAGTGTTTGAAGATGAGCTTCTCGGCTTCCGCGTTCCATAAGCCCTTGTGGGCCTTGCAGCAGGCATCCAGTTCCTTGAAGAAAGGATCTTTCTCACCGAGCTTGCCGAAGTCGCTGATGGCAGTCATCGGCATGTTGAACTGGGTATAGGCCAGTTTCTTGCCGCCCGGCAGTTCCGGCAGATGCTTGGTTGCTTCAGCGATGGAATCAATGCCGCCGACATGAGTTACCATGACCGCCGGATCAATGATGCCTTCGGCAGCCAGCTTATTGGCTTCAATCAGGTCATCGTTGTTGCCGCCGGTTGTACCCATGATATGGGTTGCGTTGTAGTGGCAGTCATAGAGATTGACCTTGGCACTGAAGTTCTTGTCGCTCGGGCCGGAGAAGAAGGACATGCAGCCATCATAGGCCAGCACACTGTTGCCAAGTTCTGCAACAGCCGGGATCGGCACATAGATCAGAACATCATCATAGCCATGGCCGTCTGTCAGTTCCATTAAGCCGGCTCTAGCGTCTTCCATCTTGGCTGTGTTGACATACAAGAGCTCAACCCCATACTTCTTTGCCCATTCTGGAGAAACAACTTCCTTTGCTCTGGCAATCTTTTCATCGTTGACATCTGTGACAACGATTCTCTTAGGATGATAATCACAGACAACACCATAGGATACCGCACCCAGTCCCATTGGACCGCAGCCGCCCATGATAATGAGGTTGCCGCCTCTCTTCAGGCCCATCTCATGATGGTAGACACCCTGCTTGGTATGATACTGGGCATGCATGGCACCGATGGAACAGCTTAACGGCTCACCCAGAGATGCCTTATAGAAAGCATCACCCGTAAACGGCATCAGGGCACCGACTTCCATTGTCTCATGCGGGAAGATGCAGTAAGTGCAGTCGCCGCCATAGTACTCATAGGAATAGCCAGGAGAAGCCATGGAACCCTTGTAGTTCAGGGCAGGCTGCTGGGCAAAGCGCATGCCCGGCTTGAACTGATCCTGCCACTTCTTGCCTACCTTGACGATGATACCGGCAAATTCATGACCGGTAATGATCGGATGGGTATCCATATTCTGCGGTGCTCTCTTATGTTTCTTACCCTGAATGGCAAGTTTATAAGTAGACATGCATAAGGAATCACTGTAGATCTTAGCCAGGATTTCATCATCCTTGATTTCCGGAAGTTCAAACTCCTCTAAGCGAAGATCCATTGTACCGTACATTCTGACAGCTTTTGTTTTCATTTCAGCTTTCCTCCTATTTTCTTTCTGTTATTTGAAGAGATGATAGATCTCATCTTTATTCATCTTACTGATTCTTTCAACATCTTCTGTTGTTTCACAGGCAACCGCAATCTTCTGCAGCGTCTGCATATGGGCATCACCGACACTGGCAATACCGATGACAAGCTTGACTGTATTGCCATCACCCCAATCCATGCCGTCAGGGAAGGTGAACACTGCCATACCGGAATTCTTGATTTCACCCATCATGGATTCAATGCCGTGCGGTACGGCAATTTCATTGCCGATGGCCGTATTGAAGACCTTTTCCTTTTCAAACATGGCTTCGGTATACTTCTCGGTGACATAGCCGGATTCATACAGCATTTCACCCATCTTTTTGATGACTTCTTCCTTGTTCTTAAGAGCAGGATTGATGAGGATATTCTTTTCAATCAGCACACCGCCATGGAAGTCTTCGGCTTTGCCGTCGTTTGTTTCTGCATTTGTATTGATACGGGCATTGGTAAGATCGGTAACGATCTGATCGTATTCAGGTGCGGTCATGAAGTTTGTAATCGTAACGATCTTGGCATTCGGCACACACTTGTATGCTCTTTCGGCAAGATCCTTGTGGCAAACAACAAGCTTGGCATCTGTCGGCACTTCGGAAACGGAGCAGTGTGTCACTTTGATGTTGTCAAAACCGGCTTCAGAGAGCTTTCTCTGTAATACCGCAGCACCCATGGCACTAGAACCCATGCCGGCATCGCAGGCAAATACGATATGATCCAGTGTTCTAAGATCCAGTTTAGCACCAGACTCTGTTTCGGCATAAGCACTGATGCCTTTGGCTTCTGCATGCATTTCATTGACGGAAGTATTAGCTTCATCAAGAGACTTCTTTGCACTGGAGAATCTGACAATCGGTGAAGCAATTGCGAAGGATACACCAGCCGCAACGACAACACTCAGGAAGACAAGGAAGATCTGGTTCTTCGGTGCCATACCGACATAAGCGAAGATGGAACCAGGGGAAGCAGGGCCGGTCAGACCAAGACCGAGCAGAGTATTCCAGAACATGGCAGCCATGGAACCGCCGATCGTTGCAAGAAGCAGCAGCGGATTCATCAGGATGTAAGGGAAAGAGATCTCATGAATACCACCGAACAGATGAACAATCAATGCGGCCGGGGCAGACTGCTTTGTGGTCTTGTCCTTGGAAAAGAACATGTAGGCAAGCAGAACGCCTGTACCAGGACCCGGATTGGTTTCAATCATGTAGAAGATGGACTTGCCGGCTTCCTTGACCTGTTCCGCACCAAGCGGTGTGAAGATGCCGTGGTTGATGGCATTGTTCAGGAAGAGAACCTTGGCTGGTTCAACAAAGATGGAGATAAGCGGCAGCAAGCCATGCTTGACCAGCACATTGGCACCGGCATTGAGAACTGCCAGGATGCCGGCCATTAACGGACCCATGCCATAGAAGCCGATGATCGCCAACAGCATGGCAAGAATGCCGAGGTCGAAGTTGTTGACCAGCATTTCAAAGCCGGGCTTGATGTGGCCTTCAAAGGCCGCATCCATCTTCTTTGTCAGCCATCCTGCCAGCGGGCCCATGATCATGGCACCCATCAGCATCGTTACGCTTGTATCAGACTGAATGACACCGAGTGTCGCCACCGCCGCACAGACAGCACCTCTTTTGCCGCCGACCATATGGCCGCCTTCATAGGCAATCAGGATCGGCAGTACGTATGTCAGCATCGGACTGACCAGGGTAGCGAGTTTTTCATTCGGTGTCCATCCGGTTGCGATGAACAGCGCTGTAATTAAGCCCCAGGCAATAAATGCCCCGATATTCGGCATGACCATGGCACTCAGGAATCTGCCGAATGACTGAAGTTTTTCTTTCATTTTCTTATCCTCTTACTGCGCATTGCGCATATTTTTCAAATCTGTTCAAGAAGTGCGAGAACTTCTTTTTCACTTGCCAGTTCACTGGAGAAGGCACTGGCACTGCCTGTACATACGCCCCAGCGGAACGCTTCTTCTTCATTTTGATGCTTTGCCCATCCGGCTAAGAAGCCGGCTACCATGGAGTCTCCTGCCCCCACGGAATTGACAAGTTTTCCTTTCGGCGCATCCAGCCGGTATGCTTTACCGCTTTCACCAACAAGTACCGCACCGTCGCCCGCCATGGAGACAAGCACATTTCTTGCGCCCATTTCCTGCATCCTGCGGGCATATTTTTCTACATCATCCTTTGTTCTGATTTCGACATTGAACAGTTCCGCCAGTTCATGATGATTCGGTTTGACCAGGAATGGATGGAGCGGAAGAACCTTGGCTAACAGCTGCCTTGTCGCATCTACCGTAATATCAATGCCTCTGCCTTCAAGATGCTTCATGATATCCATATAGATATCGCTCGGCATGCTGGAAGGAATACTGCCGGACAGAACAAGCATGTCGCCTGCTTTCAATTGATCCAGTCTGTCATAAAGTTCCTGGATCTTTTCTGCTTCAATGACAGGGCCTCTTGCATTGATGGCTGTTTCTTTGGCATGGGCACTTGGTACAATCTTGACATTGATGCGTGAATTGCCGTGATTCAGATAGATGAAATCACTCTTCACACCTTTCTCTTTCAACAGACGTTCAATTTCATGTCCGGTGAAACCGGCCAGAAACCCCATGGCCGTGCTCTCTGTACCGAGATTTTTCAATACGATGGAAACATTGATGCCTTTGCCGCCCGGGAAGATGACTTCTTCTTCGGTACGGTTGATTTCGCCCAGTTCGAGCGTGTTCATTCTGATTGTGTAGTCCAGTGATGGATTGAAGGTAACTGTGTATATCATGGATTCCTCCTGTAAGCGCTTGCATGCTTACTATAGTTTTCAAGATGATCATTTACAATAGATTCTGCACATTTTAATCAAACACTCATCCGTAAACGATATCAGTATCATATAATATGTAAGAAATAATCACAAAATGTGATTATTTCCCAGGAAAAGCGATTATGAACAAAAAGAACAGATGGAACGAAATACTTACACTCTGTCAGTCTCATGACAGAATATCCGTGGATGAACTTGTCGATGCATTACATGTTTCTCCGGCTACCATCCGCCGTGACCTGCAGGAAATGGAAGATCTCAACATGGTCTCCCGGTACCATGGCGGTGTCTCTTTATCCAATCTGCAGCTGAATGAGCCCGGCATGGCTGCCAAAACCCAGTCCAACCAGGCCGCCAAGAAACAGATTGCCCTGATGGCTGCCCGTCTGATTCATGACAACATGATGATTTATCTGGATGCCGGCTCCTCCACCTATGAAATGATTCCCTTCATCCATGCCCGCAATATCACCATTGTCACGCCTGGAATTCCGCATCTGAAGGTGCTTGGTGAGCGCTCCATTCCAACCATCGTACTTGGCGGAAAGCTGTATTGGCAGACGGAATCCATCATCGGCCGCCAGGCCCTGCATATGCTTGAAAGCATGTACTTCGACATTGCCTTTGTCGGCACGAACGGCATTCATGAAAAAGCCGGCTTCACCACCTCCAATGAGCAGGAAGCCGACACCAAAGCCATGGCGATTAAGCACGCAAAGCAGCCCTACATCCTGGCGGATGCCTCCAAGTTCAATGTCCTGCGCCTGGTTCAGTTTGCTTCGCTTGATGAAGCCGTCATCCTGACGGACAGAGAGCCTGACTTCAACCATGATCTGATCCAGTACATCACCGCAGCCGGTGAAACCAATATCAAAGACAAATAAAAAGGTTCACCTTCTGATTTCCCAGATGGTGAACCTTTTTACCTTGTCCTGCTTAGCGATACTGCCGCAGAATCGCACACAGTCTGTCCGTATTCTCCGGTTTTGTCGCCCAGCTTGTGGCAATCCGCACTACCGTATGCGTATCATCCTTCTTCTCCCAGAATGCCAGCTCCACTTCTTCACTGATCTTCTTATACTTTTCATTCTCCAGCACAATGAAGATCTGGTTGGTTGTATTTTCAAGATCAAAGGTATAGCCGCATTCCTTCAATACTGCCCGGATGCGGTTGGCTTCGTCTACCGCATGCTTTCCTGCCTTGAAATACAGATCATCCGTAAACAGTGTATCAAACTGAATACCTGTCAGTCTGCCCTTGGCTAAAAGAGCGCCATGTTCCTTGATGAGTGTGAAGAAATGCGGAATGGTGTCATGATGCGGGAAGACAACGGCTTCGCCAATGTAGGCGCCGCATTTTGTCCCGCCGATATAGAACGCTTCACAACTGTGGGCAAGTAAGGGCAGACTGACATCATTGTCTTCAGCTGCTAAAGCATCCGCAAGACGCGCCCCATCTATATACAGCGGCAGACCGTACTTCTGACATGTTTCATGCAGAGCTTCCAGTTCATCCTTATGATAGACAGAACCATACTCTGTCGGCTGTGAGATATAGACTATGCCCGGCTGTACCATATGTTCATGGTTTTCATCCCCCAGGAAATTTTCCATGTAGTGTTCTACTTCTGCTGCGCTCAGCTTATCAAAGGAACCCGGGATTGTCAGTACCTTATGGCCGCAGTATTCAATAGCCCCTGCTTCATGCAGAGCAACGTGTCCTGTCCCTGCCGCAATCACACCTTCATAGCGGTGCAGAAAACCATCAATGACAACCGCATTGGTCTGCGTACCGCCGATCAGAAAATAGATATCCGCCTTGGGTGTCTCACATGCCTTTCTGATCTTATCCTTTGCACTTTCGGAAACAGGATCAAAGCCATAGCCCGGCACCTGTTCCATGGATGTCTCTTCCATCCGCTTCAGTATTTCCGGCAGCGCTCCTTCCAGATAATCACATGAAAAACTCATTCTGCTCATCTATTTATCCTCCTGTTTTTGATGTTCCCTATTATATGCCAAAAAAGAGAAGACTCAGTCCTCAGACTCTGTCTTCTCCTTCACATTCCAGTTATAACGGCAGTAAAGTTTCATTTTTTCACTGAGCACTTCTGCCATCTTCTTTGTATACGCACCCTTCTTCATGCGCCATACCCATTGCTTAGAAGCAGCACCAGGCTCATTCATACGTGCTTCTTCCCCTAAACGCAGAATATCCTGGGCCTGTACAATGGCAAGATCACATGTTGATGCCCAGCCGCATGCCATTATGGCAAGATCCAGGTTCTTCATATCCGTGCACAGATACTCACAGGCCCGCTTCGCTCTTTCCGGTTCTGCCTTGATCCAGCCCTTCAGGGTATTGTTATCATGTGTACCGGCATAAACCACGGCATTTCTGACATCATACTGGAACGGCATGTAATAGGATCCCGGATCATTGGGATCAAATGCATATTCCAGAATACGCATGCCCGGGAAGCCGGATTCTTTGACCATCTTCTTGAAATCATCGGTCAGTTCACCCAGATCTTCCACAATCATCTGATGCCAGCCGTACTTTCTTTCAAACGCCTGCAGCACCGCATTGCCCGGTCCCTGATGGAATTCACCAAAGCAGTCCCTGCTGTCGCGCGAAATCGCATAATATTCCATTAAACCCCGGTAATGATCCAGACGCAGGGCATCACACCATCTGAACTGATGGTATGCCCGCCGGCACCACCACTCATAATCATCCTGGCGCATACGGTCCCAGTTGAACAGCGGATTGCCCCACTTCTGTCCCGGCATGCCGGCTACGTAAGTGACTTCGTTATTTGCATCAAGATCAAACTGTTCCGGCCGTGACCAGATATCAATGGAATCTTCACCCAGATAGAACGGCAGATCGCCGATGATCTGTATGCCGCGTGCTTTGGCATAGGCATGAAGTTTTTTCATCTGCCGGTCAAAGAAGTACTGGATTCTTTCATAGAGCACAATGTCACTGCCAAGTTCAGCAATCAGTTCCTGTACCTCTTGTGAATCATGATGGCGCAGTGCTTCGGGCCACTTCTGCCATGGCTTGCCATCCTCAGCATCCTTGATTGCCATGAATACGGCATAGTCCTTCAGCCAGCCTGCTTCTTCCCTCAGGAAGGTGAAGTAGTCTTCCGGCTGAATTACAGCCAGCTTTTCGGCTGCTTTCTTGAGAATCGGCAGCTTTACTTTATACAGCAGGCCGTAGTCAATGGTATCTGTCTCTGCCTGTTTCAGAGGTTTGAGATCGTTCTCTTCAAGGTACCCTTCTTTGACTAAGGCATGCAGGTCAATCAGATACGGATTGCCGGCAAAAGAACTTAACGGCTGGTATGGTGAATTGGAAAAACCGGTCGGACCGAATGGCAGTACCTGCCAGTATGTCATACCGGCATCGGCCAGAAAATCAACCCAGTCCATCGCTTCCTGCCCCATCGTACCGACGGCCTGGTCATTATGCAATGAGAATATAGGCAACAGTATGCCTGCGCTACGAATCATGTTCTATCCCCTCTTTTATCCTTTTTCTATCCTACTTGTGATAGGGCTCATGGTGCAGAATCCGGAAACACCGGTAGATCTGTTCACTGACCATTACCCGGCATAATTGATGCGGGAACGTACAGTCAGAGATCTTCCAGCGATAATCCGCCCTTTCAATCAGAGCCCTGGAAACACCCAATGACCCACCGATCACAAAATCGATATGGTTACGGTTTCTATTATACAGCGACTGAAGAAACTGAGCCATCTCAGGTGAACTCCATTCCTTTCCGGCAAGATCCAACAGGATGACATAATCCGTATCCCTGATCTGCTTCAGCAGGCGTTCCCCTTCCTTTTCCTTGACCTGTTCGTTCTGGGCCGCAGAATTGCTTTCCGGTGCCTTTTCATCATTTACTTCAACAACTTCAATCTTTTCATAGGGAGAAATCCGTCTGACATATTCCTGCAGTCCGTCTTTCATCCACTTCTCTTTCATATGCCCGCAGGCAATGATCCGGATCATTGGGCGGTTACCTTCACTTCCGTCTTCTCTTCCCCGCGCACAAGGGTAATATCCAGCTCATCCCCGCTGCTGCAGCCATACAGTACATCTCTGACATCACTCATATTGGTAATGTCTTTGGTATTGATCTTAGTGATGACATCATCTTCCTGGATGGTATCCTTCAAAGCATCTCCGACCTGATTGACAATGACCCCATCAGTCTGATCAAGCATCATGCCTCTTTCATTCTTCTGATAGGAAGCTAAGCGCGATACATTGGTCAAGGAAAGATCCAGGGCTCCCCGGCTTACCTTTCCATCCGCCACAATCTCATCATAGGCTTTCTTCACATCACTGATGCCCACCGCATACGTATCTGCACCATTGCCATGGTAGTCTGTATCGATCATGCCGATGACAGCACCTGATACATCACAAAGCGGTCCGCCATTGCTTTCCGCAGCCACATTGCCGTCAAACCCGATCAGCTGGGTATGGTAGGCTGAATCCGCACTCAATGTATCGGTAAACACCCCGGACATGACACCGAACGAAATCGCTCCTTCTGAAACACTGCGGTCATGTCCGCCAAAAGCAGCTCCGTACTCCCCGGCATCCACCTGGTCCGCACTGCCTCTTGTGATTGCGGATGCCGTAAAATCCGTATCCACTTTAATCACACTGATGCCGGTGCCGGGATCCTCCCCCAGCACCGTTCCTTCCTTCTGGGCACCGGAATCAAACGTCACTGTTGCCTTGCCGTTTTCATCCGTCACACTGGCAGCGGTCACAACATAAATGGTGTTATTATCCGTACCGAACACAAAGCCGCTGGCCTTTTCCACACCATTCACTCTGACAATGGAACCCTGTACATTCTTCGCCATTTCCGTCAGATCGGAAGTATAGTCAGTTACCGTGTATTCCTGCGGCGTCTGACTCTGCTTAGTCTCAGTTTCTTTCTTTTTCTTAGAATAGACCTGCACACTCAGCACGACGTTCCACGCCAGCAGAACAGAAAACAGTACCGCAATCCATTTCTTCATCCGTCTCTCCTTTCGTCAGAATCTCAAACTGACCGGCCGCACATACTTTCAAAGCCGGATTCAGATCCGTTCTCTGACGCAGCACCTTCATCGTTTCCTCCAGTGCCTTTTCTCTTGTATTGCCCTGCTGGGAAATATGGGCCAGGAAGATCATCTTTGTCTTTCCGGTCACAATGTGATCCAGCACTTCAGCACATTCCTCATTGTTCAGATGTCCTTCATCCGAATAGATTCTTGCCTTGACATACTGCGGCCGTGAGGTATGCATCAGCATTTCCACATCATGGTTGCTTTCCATCACAATTGTATCCGCATCCTTTAAAAGGGGAAAATACTTCTCATTCACATAGCCTGTATCGGTAATATACACAAGCTTCTCCTGCCCGTTTTCCAGGATGTAGCCGGTCGTATGCGGGGCATCATGGCTTAAGGCAAGCGGGGTGATCTTCAGCGTTTCAATGTAGAAGGAGCGCATCGGCCGTACCGCAAATACATCCGTTTCCATCAATTCCACCGGTGAATACACCGGCAGATCCGCAAACAACTTCAATTGGGAGATATGATCCGTATGATCATGGGTAATCAGCAGGGCATCAATGTCATCATGGTGCACCCCTACTTTCTCCATCGCTCCCTTCAGATACTTACGGGTTGTCCCGCAGTCAATCATGATACATGTCGTACCATCTCTTACAATACAGCAGTTCCCCTTGGAACCGCTGGCCAGCAAATCTACTCTCATTCCTGCTGATACGCCTCACAATCCATAAACCCGTCACATGCATTCAGATGGGTGCCGCTTCCATCCTGTGTAATATAGAACAGCAGCATCGCTCCCGGTGCACTGCCGCTGGCCCCGATCTGTCCGATCACCTGGCCCCGCTGCACCGTATCGCCAACCTGTACGGAAGCACTGTTATTGAGATGGCCATAATGGGAATAATACCCGTTATGATGATCAATCACACAATAGCTGCCTTCCGTTTCATCATAGCCGACCGCCGCTACCGTACCGGTATCCGCCGCCTTCACATCGCCATAGCGGTCATACTGATTGATGACATCAATGCCTTCATGATCCGCGTAATCCTCAAAACCCGCCAGAATCAGAGCATGATCCACCGGCATGATCCAGCTGCCGGTTCCGCTTAAAGGCGTATGGTCATCCTTGATGGCGATGATCTCATCGGTTTTCTCTTTGACAGTATAGGAAGAGATCAAAGTGCCCTTCATGAGTATGCCGTTGATCCATGTCTCTTCATAGAGACAATTCTCACTGCCGGCTTCGCCTTCCTGCAGTACACTCTCCCCATCCTGGGCCATGGCATCATTCACCACATAGCTCAAAGCAGGATCTTCGGTCTCATTGACCAGCCTGTGTTTCACAACCGTTACAGTCAATGGTGATTCAAGATAGGTCACACAGAGACTGGTACCGGTTATGACACTGGTGCTGTTTTCATTCAGCCTGTCAGGATTGATGCGGATCAATTGTTCCCGGGTCAGACCCTGTCTTGCCGCAAAGCCATCCAGAGTATCCTGACCTTCCACCGTATCATAGACAGGCTTTGTATCATGCCCATAACAGAGATACTGGAAGACGGCATCTTTGTCTGTATATACCTCATTCACCGGGGCATACGCGGTATGATACGTTATTTTCTGATCAATCCGCAGCGATACCGGCACACTGCCATAACTGTTCAGCGATGTATTGACACTGTCATTTTTCAGCTCTTTCAATTCATCTTCACTGACAAAAAGACACAGAAAATCATGCAGGGACTCGGTAAAAAGACTCTTCTTCAGTACATAGATCCGATCATACACAGCTGTACTGTCCGCAAACTCAACCGCCTCACACTTCAAAGTAAACAGATGATTCTTCTTCAGATAGGAAAGAATGGCATCATCCGCATTTTCATAAGTGATGTTTGTCTCTTCCTTGACAACATTGACATCTGCTCCGGTATTGAGTTCACTGTCAGGATAGTCCTTTTCATATTCCTTCTCATACGTCTCTTTCAGAAAATGATTGAGCACAGAGGGAGAAGAAAGCGTACCGATAAGCTTTCCTTCCTGATAGATGCGCACGGCTGTATGGCGTCTGAAAGAAAAGCCGGTAATATTCTGTTCTACAAGTCCTTCCTGTCCTTCCATTTCCACCGTACCGCTGCCATGGATCAGCACCGGCACACCGATGGAAAGAAAGATCGATGTACAGACCAATATAAAAATGGCAAGAAAGCGTTTCATAGTTGTTACTGGTTTATGAAATCAGCGTTACGCCTCCTTTCCATTTTTTCTCATCAAAGGGTGCCGGAAGGCTCCTGGGCATTGGACAGGTTGTAAATCGCATTTGTATCAGCCTGGAACGCTACTTTGATGGTTTCGGTCGCACCGTTACGGTGCTTGGCAATATTGATTTCAAGCGGTTCGGTTCCGGTCCGCTGCGCCTCTTCCTTGGCCGCCGCATTGTAATAGGAATCACGATACAGCATCATGACAATATCCGCATCCTGCTCAATGGCACCGGATTCACGCAGGTCGGAAAGCATCGGCCGCTTGTTCTCACGTGTTTCAACGGTACGTGACAGCTGTGACAGGGCAATGACCGGTACATTCAATTCACGCGCAAGATTCTTCAAAGAACGGGAAATATCAGATACTTCCTGCTGACGGGAATCTGTCGGACGTCCTCTTGCCGCGGTGATCAGCTGAATATAGTCGATCAGAATCATGGACAGGCCGGCATCGGCCTGCAGTCTTCTGCACTTGGCCGCAATATCCGTGACCCGGGTCATGGAGTTATCATCAATATACAGCTTGGCAGCACTTAACTGGGCTACTGCTTCCGAAAGGGTATTCATCTCATTGTCATTGAGCTGGCCTGTTTTGATCTTATCACCGGCAATGCCGCTTTTGGCACTGAGTAAACGCATGGCAAGTGATTCCGCGCCCATTTCAAGCGAGAAGATCGCCACAGCTTTGTCTCTCTGATACATGGCAACATTCATGGCCAGATTCAGGGCTACTGCTGTTTTACCCATGGAAGGACGGGCTGCCAGAATGATCAGATCCCCATTCTGGAAGCCATGCAGGTTGCGGTCCAATAGATCAAATCCGGTCTTCAGACCGATGATCGTGGAATGCTTTTCCTTCATGGCCCGGATATGTTCCATGGTTTCCGCCATCAGCTGCGGGGAGGCAATGAATTCACCGGCTCTTCGATCATGCGAAACCGCCAGCACCTTCTTCTCACACTCATCCAGATACGCATCCACGCTCTCCGTGCCGTTCATGCCTTCTTCCGCCACTTCCTGGCCGACCTGTATCATCCGGCGCATCAAAGCCTTATCACGGATCATATTGATATAGGCACCGGTATTCCACGAAGTCACCGACGCATTCATGAGCGTTGTGATATAGGATATCCCGCCGACATTTTCCAGCTGTTTATCATCCTCAAGCCGGGTAACTACCGTCGTTGAATCAATGGCGGTATTTTCCTGGTACAGTTTCTGCATCGTACTGAAGATAATGCGGTTGGCATCCGAGAAGAAATCATCCGGGGATAAACCGGATTCCATCGCCGGCCTCACCGCATTCTCCGGGTACATCAGCAGTGTACCAAGCAGAGCTGCCTCTGCTTCCAGGGCAGCAGGCAATTTAGAGCTCATGCGTCTTCACTGCCGACCAGTTTGACATTGATCGTTCCTATAACACCCTTGAACAGTTCTACTCTTACCTTGGAAGTGCCAAGAGACTGAATCGGATATGTATCGATGATCTTGCGTTTATCGACACGGATATCATGCTTTCTGAGCTCTTCGACAATCTGCTTGGTGGAAACAGAACCGAACACTCTGCCTTCCTTGCCGCTCTTGACCCGGAATGTCAGCGTCAGTTTTGACAGTGTCTCCGCCGTCTTTTCCGCCTCTGCCTTCATTCTGGCTTCCTCTGCTGCTTCTTCTTTCTTCTGTTCCTTCAGAACTTCCATGGAACCTTTAGTCTCAGCTACCGCAAGGCCTCTTGCGATCAGATAGTTGCGGGCATAGCCGTCCGCCACATTGACCACTTCACCTTTTTTGCCGACCTTCTTCACATCCTGTTTCAGTATGACTTTCATTTCTCTTATTCCTCCTTCGCACTTTCTTCAAAATAGGCATCAATTGCGCTGATCAGTTCTTTGCGCATGCCCTCTATTGACGTCTTGGGCCGCTGCACAGCTGCTGCGGTCATATGGCCGCCGCCGTGCATGCGCTCGAGAATCCACTGTACATTGACCTTTCCGGCACTGCGGGCACTGATGCATGTTTCCCCATGATCCGAATCCGCAATGATGAATACCGCTTCCACACCCTGTATATCCAGCAGCATATCCGCGGTCTGCGACATGAGCGAACGGCTGATGGTACGCAGATTGAACGGACATATGACAATGCCGTGTTCATACCGCTGGGCACTGGAAGCCACCTGGTTCTTGAGGTTGAATTCCTCATATGTATCCTTGAGATAGGTATTGGAAAGCTGCGGATCAGCCCCATACTTCTTCAGGGCACTGGCCGCATCATATGTACGCGAGCCCGTCCGCACATGCCAGTGGTTTGTATCAATGGTCATGCCCGTTAACATGATCGTCGCATCAAGGGCACTGATATCCGTGCGTGCCGATACATACGGAATCATCTCCGTTACCAGCTCACACGCACTGGAAGCACCAGCTTCAAGATAAACAAGCACCGGCTTGACCCCCATCTCGGTAGATCTTCTATGATGGTCGATAATGACAACCTTTCGAGCCGCTTCTTCCACCCTTGGTCCATTGGACTGTACGACAGAATGGTGGTCCGTCATGATAACAAGGGTATTGGGTTTCAGCTGATTGAGCGCTTCGGACTCTGTCACAAAGCTGACTTCCCTGCTTAACGCTTCTTCATTCTCTTTGAGACATGCCGCAAGCTTTTCTTCTATACCGCCGCTCTTGGCAATGATAACTGCCTGCTTCTTCAAAGCAGATGCCATTCTGGCTAAGGCAATCGCACTGCCCATACAGTCAAAGTCCGCATTCTTATGCCCGCAGATAATCACATTGGACGCATTCATCATGAGCTCTCTTAAGGTATGCGAAATAACTCTGACCCTGACCCGGCTGCGCTTTTCCGCCGCTTCACTGGAGCCGCCATAGTACTGCACATCTTCACCATACGCCTGTACGGCCACCTGGTCGCCGCCGCGCGTCTTGGCAAGATCCATCAGCTTATTGACCATACTGTCCAGTTCCCCCAGATCATCTGTACCTCTGGCAAACGCCATGGACAGAGTAATAGACACATCCTGGGCACTGGAAGCCTTACGCACCCCATTCAATACCGAGAAATGATCATGAACAAGTTCCGTAAAGATCTTTTCATTCAATACCATCAGGTATCTGGCATTGGCAATGCGCTTGATCAGAATACCGTGCTTCTGACAATACTCCGTCAAAGGCGTACGCACCGCCGTATTGATCTGGGCCGCTTCGGTTTCATCGGCATACTGCACACTTTCTTCGTAGTTATCAAATGAACTCATTCCGATGACAAGACGGCTCGTCAGATATTTATTCTTATAGTTCTGTATATCCGTCACATCCCGGAAGTACATGATCGGCGCATCCGGCTTTCTTCTGATCTCATAGATCCGATCATCCAGCTGTACCGTACCGGAATCCAGCTCCCCCGAAAGTATCCTGACACTTTCCGGCAGCCACTCCGTCAGCTTATCCCCGACCCGGTCAATACCTCTTTCTTCAAACAGCTCACTCATCCAGGTGATATTGTACTTGTCATCATAGATGATCAGTCCTACCTGGCCGAAATCAAAAGCCTCCTGGGACGAGGTGCCGAGAATACTGCGGACCCCGGAGTTCTGTTCTTCATAGATATCCTGAAACGCATCAAACAGATAGAAAATCAATACCGCTTCAACAATCAGAATGACAACCGCGGTCATGATCCCCTGTCTTAATCCCGTACGGAACAGAAACAGCAGAACCGCCTGAACGATAATCGCTGCCAGCACAATGTGCTGCAGACGGGTAATCTTACTGCGCATTTCTTCTTCCTCCCTCTTCGAGAATTCTTTCATGCATATGCGTGGAAATATAGAAGAAGCCAAGAATACACATGAACCTTGTCAGCATAAAGCAGAGAATGCATAAAAGGATGACGCCGCCCTTGGGCATATGAAACAGCTGGCGCAGAATCACCGCCATGGCAATCAGTCCCCAGATCAGCAGATACATCAAAGCAAGAATGCCAAGTGACTGAATCACCATCTGGGCCATATCATTGCTTAAAGGCCTGGCTACGGAATAGTAGTACAGTACCACTCCGGCCAGACCCGCATAACCGGTCCATTTGGCAGGATAATACTGTGATACCGGTACATCTGCTTCGGTCTTCATATGCATGCGGCGCATCATCAGCCTGGCCAGCATATGCGTCACCAGCACTTCAATAATTCCGGTAAAGATCGATGAAATCACAATCAGCTCCATGATCAGCTGATTCATATTGAACATACTCGAGAAATCAACCCCGGACTGTTCCGCTATCTGATTGAAGAAACCCTTCATCGTATTCACATCTGCGTTAAGATCATAGCCGAACACATTGGCAAACACGACCATCACCAGCACTTCCGTCAATGCGCCTACCGCCATGGCCAGAATCAAGGTATGGCGCATCGGCTTTTTCTGATAAATGCCGCTGCCGTAAATCATACCGATGAGAAAAGCCGATACCGTATACGCCAGTGAACTTGGCGTACTTAACAGCATGGACAGCAGAATACCGGCCGTAAGCACCACCATACTGTCCTTCAGCCCGTACTTCATGCCATAGAACACCATCGGCAGCGGCAGAATATACATAATCATTCCTTCCAGAAAGCCCGCAGTCTGACGGTTGATCAAAAGGAACACCCCCACAATCGCCAGCATCATCGCACCATCTGTAATCTTTCTGACGTTCTTATTCATAACATTACGCTCTTATTAACTGAGAGAAATTATAACACAGCTCACTGAAACTTACCGAATGGCTGCATTTGCTCTCACAATAGTGAGCAAATGCTTCAGTCTTCAGGGGCTTTTCCAAGATCATCCAGGCTGCTGCAGCTTTCAGCTTCCGGATCGTGTGTGATTCTCTGTACTTCTTCCATGTCATCAACAGCTTCCTCTGCATCATCTTCAGCTTCTGCCGTAACTTCAGCCATGATAACCACCTTGCTTTCAACAAAAAAGAGACCCGCAGGTCTCTTGCTTGTGTACTCAGTCAGCGATGTAAGGCAGAAGAGCCATCTGACGGGCACGCTTGATGGCAACAGCCAGCTGACGCTGGTATCTTGCACGTGTACCTGTCACACGACGAGGTGTGATCTTGCCATTAGGGGAGATGAACCGCTTCAGCAGCTCAACATCCTTGTAATCGATGTACTTGATATTGTTCTTGGTGAAATAGCAGACCTTTCTGCGTCCCATTCTCTGTTTTCTGAAAGCCATGATATTCTCCTTTTTCTTCAGAACGGCAGATCATTGCCCGTAATGCCTAAGGCATCGCCCGGGTTCTCATCTGTGCTCTGACTGTTATTGTTATTGTTTGAATCGTAGGAATTATTGTAAGACTGGTAGCTGGAACCGCCGTTATAGCTGTTATTGTTTCCATAACCGCCGCCATAACTGTTATTCTGGCTGTAGCTTCCGCTGTTGGAACCATCATTTCTTCTTTCCAGCTCAACGGTATCACAGACAACTTCCGTCACATAGACCTTGCGTCCGTCATTTCCGTCATAGCTGCGGGTCTGAATTCTTCCTTCAACCCCGATGAGTGTTCCCTTCTTACCATAATTGCCAAGGAAATCAGCCGCCTGACGCCACGCTACACATGAGATGAAGTCAGCCGAAGGCTGATTGTTATTCTGGGCATCCTGTCTTGCAAAACGACGGGATACAGCAACAGTGAAGCTGGCAACAGACAGACCGCTGCCTGTCTTTCTGACTTCAACATCACGGGTCAGACGACCCACCAGAACAACTCTGTTGATATTGATCATTACTTGGACTCCTGCTCAGGAGCTTCGTCACGTGTGATCATGTAACGAACGACGGAAGGGTTGATGCCGAGCAGTCTGTCGAATTCCTTGACACCTGCATTGTCAGCTGTGAACTTCACAACAACATAGTAGCCCTTCTTCATATCATCAATCTCGTAGGCAAAATCTCTCATGCCCCACTCATTTGTATCAGTGACCTTGCCGCCCTGGTCTGTGATGATCTTGTTCAGATCCTCAATCAGAGCCTTGCGCTTGTCATCCTCAACAGATGCGTTGACGATATACATTACTTCGTACTTTTTCATTCCTGTATACCTCCTTCTGGACTAAACGGCCATTTCTGGCAAGGAGTGGGTTAAAACCACTCGCCGGTAAATTTTATCATTGACTGCCCATTCTGTCTATAGAAAGATTCAAATAGAGTAGGCGATTGACCATAAAATCAACCGCCCCTCATCAAACCCGGTGTGCGCTACTAACGCGACGGGCTTTCCGACTCGATTCGCAAACCGGAACTTATAAATTATTTAGCGTAGGCATA
>Ga0256406_1003701_pt1 | contig 18544 bp, 18 predicted proteins | sample RumenRJG_03DNA_FD_185986 | JGI IMG/M metagenome (GOLD analysis project Ga0256406, IMG submission 185986) | Bovine rumen microbial communities from Lethbridge, Alberta, Canada - RJG_03 | ecosystem: Host-associated > Mammals > Digestive system > Stomach > Rumen | place: Canada: Alberta | collected...
AAAAGGCCATGGCTGTCATCAGTCATGGCCTCATTTTGGCTTTACTCCCCCACGGTTGGATTCATCACTCCCCCACGGATTCCTCCATGGATTTTGACAAATCCCCTAGCGATTTTGGAGAGCCAAAAAAAGACACAGTCAGTGCTGTGCCTCATAGGCACTCAGAGCCTTGGCAATCTGGTCCGGACAGGATGTCGGCTTGATCCCGCAGGTGATGCCATCCAGACGGGAAATCACATCTTCCACCTTCATGCCTTTCAGCAGAGCACCGATTCCCTTGAGATTGCCATTGCAGCCGCCGATCACTTCCAGATTCTGAACCGTGTCAGTGTTTTCATCAATGTCAAACATCATCTTGACGGAACATGTACCCTTGGGACTGTATTCAAAATGTTTCATAGGATCCCTCCATCCACAGTTTAGCACAATCTGTGTACAAATCTGCAGAATGTGCTATTTTGGATAGCATGGAAATAACGGACTTTAAAGAGCCGCTGCAGAAAGCACTGGCAGCGATGCATATTGTTTCTTTTGCCAGAGTGCAGGACACAATGAAAGATGTTCTGGATGGCCGTGATCTGCTTGTCAATGCCCCGACCGGTTCTGGCAAGACACTGGCGTATCTTCTGCCATTGCTGCAGAAGATGAAATCCCAGGGAAAAGGACGCCATCTGCCCCATGCTTTGATCCTGGTGCCGACCAGAGAACTGGCCATCCAGACTGTTGCCACTGCCAGAAAGCTTCTTTCATATGAGGAAGGCATACGTACGGCAATATTGACTGGCGGCGTGGATATGCAGGCACAGATCCGCTCTTTTCACCATGGTGCTGATCTGGTGATCGGCACGCCTGCCCGCATCAAGGATCATCTGCGCCGGCATACACTGAAAACGCAGGAAATGGAGAGTGTGGTGCTGGATGAATGTGATGTCATGCTTTCCATGGGCTTTGTGCAGGATGTCATGGATATTCTCAATGATCTGCCAGTGCATCAGACCCTGCTGTATTCAGCAACCTTTACGCCTGCTGTGCTTTCCCTTTCTCACCAGATCCAGAAAGACCCCATCCAGGTCACTGTGAAGCATGATGAGGCAATGGCGCAGCATATTGCCATCCATGCCCTGATCACACCGGAAAACCGCAAGCTGGATGCATTGAAAAACATCCTGAAAGCAAAACATGCCCTGGTCTTCTGCAATACAAGAAAAACATGTGCGTTTGTAGCAGATCATCTGCCTCAGGCAAAGGCAATCCATTCAGAAATGGACATGAAGGAGAGAAAGGAAATCATGGCCGATTTCCGGAGTGGAACATTACCGGTACTTGTGGCAACCGATGTTGCGGCAAGAGGCATCGATATTCCTTTTGTTTCACTTGTGATCTGCTATGATCTGCCGGATGATCACGACAGTCTGATCCACCGGGTTGGACGTGCATCCCGTGATGGCAGACAGTCTGATGCATGGATCTTTCTGACTCCCGCCCAGCAGAATGCAGATCTGGAAGGCATTCTGCATCAGGAAGTACAAAGAACAAAGATGCAACGGAAACCGCGCCGAAAATAGCTATTTTGTATTCTGCAGGATTTCTCTCAGATCATCCCGGTAATCTTCCACCAGTTTGATCCTGCCATCTTCTTCATAGAGAACCAGATCCCCAATCTCATCCATCAGTTTCACATTGATCTGGTCAACCAGCACACTTGGCATCACGCCTTCTGGCAGCGTGATATTTTTCTTTTGCAGTAGATCCAGGAGAATATTTATTTCGCTGTTTGTTAACAAAGGCTCTGTTTGTTCTGTGAGATTGCTTTCTGATGGCTGTGTCTTCTCTTCCAGCTCTGCCGCTTTCTCTTCTTCCGTTAACAAAGCCTCTCTTGTCACAGTGGCATCCTTACGAATCTGTTCCAGGTGCTTTTGATCGATGCGGATGGCATGTGCTTTGCAAAGATATTCCTGCATTGCCTGAACAATCTCATGCCTGTCATCCGGACATACATCTTTACGCCGGCAGGAAAGATGCTGCAGGTGACGCACTTCTATTTCACACTGCTGCAGCAGCTTTTTCGCTTTGTGCTGCATGGCAGAGCCGTATACATAGTACGGGCCATACCAAAGTCCATTGCGGCAGTGATACGCTGTGTATGCATCAACCTGAACATCACGGTCATGCTGTATGACAGAAACAAATGGCAGACCGGCAAACAGATGCAGACTGCCTTCCTGCACCGCACCAAAAAGAGCAGGATATTTTGCCTGCATGGCACGCATGCCAGCGATCATCATATTCTCTCTCTCGGGTGTAGAAAGATCATCCGGGATCTGATACCCGGCAAGTTTCTGCATCGCTTCCAGGACGGCATCATCCGGATTCGTGATCTTTTTGAACAGTCTCTGTTTCGCCAGCATGCGGTCTGCCAGCATGGCAGTCTGTTTTGTGGATATGCCGTAGTAAATGGCATCATCCCAAAGCCATTGCACACATTGCTGTGCAAACCGGTTATCCTGTTTGGCCACCATAGCTGCCGCATGCCACATCTGTGCAAAACCATCCATTGGATCTTTTGTACCAATCTGGTTGGCAAGCTCCGCAAACAACAGAGTCCAGTATACTCTTGTGCCCGTCACAGCTTGATGGCGGCGCCATTTTGTACGAAAGGAGAAATAGCCTCTCAATACATCATAAGGAAGCTCCTGATAGGTTGGATATGTGCATGCAAAGCTGCGCTTGCAGTCGTAGTCATCTGTAAAGTATGCAAGATATTTTCCCTGTCTGACAAAGTTGATATCACGTTCATCACGGCAGAATGGCATGGCTTCATACATCTGCTTCATGGTCAAAACAGGCCGCGGAATCCCATGGCTGCCCAGCTGCAGATCGTTCTGTATGTCATCCTGATTTCTGTCTGCCATCTTTCCTTCTCCTTTTGTGTATCTTACCTGCTGTGATCTGTTTTGCAATGGGAAAGAAAAGACAGCCGTGCGGCTGTCTGATGATGAGAAATGATACTTTGCTCAGTAATTGACCTTGCGTACTTCGAAGAAAGACTGCGGATGCTGGCAGACCGGGCATACCTTCGGAGCGGTCTTGGAAACAACCGTGTAGCCACAGTTGCGGCACTGCCATGTAACTTCATCCTTCTTAACGAAGACTTCCTTGTTCTGCAGGTTGGCCAGCAGCTTGTTGTAGCGTGCTTCATGGGTATTCTCCACGGTTGCAACACCTCTGAATCTTGCCGCAATCTCCTTGAAGCCTTCCTCATCCGCAACCTCAGCGAACTCCTTGTACATCTGTGTCCACTCATAGTTCTCGCCGGCTGCAGCCTGTTTCAGATTATCTTCTGTATCATGGATACTGCCGCCCTGCAGATACTTGAACCACAGCTTGGCATGTTCCTTCTCGTTCAGTGCTGTCTCAGCAAAGATCGCCGCAATCTGCTCATAGCCATCCTTCTTTGCCTGACTGGCAAAGAAATCATACTTTGTGCGTGCCTGGCTCTCACCAGAAAATGCTGTCATGAGATTCTGTTCTGTTTTTGAACCTTTCAATTCCATATCAAGTGATCTCCTTTTGCAGATACAACTGCTGTCTTCAGTTTAGCACAATTTTTCCAAAATTCTTCAAAGAGAACGCATGCCAATTTTACCAAACAGTTTACGTCCTCTTGTAAACAGAAGTGCTCCCATCCCGGCAAGAAACAACAAGCTGACGGAGATGGCAAGATCAAGCCGTCCGCTGGCAAGCATGACTGCCTCAACAATATAAACCGCATAGGAAACAGCCATGGATGTCAGCAATGCTCTGGTCAGCCTTCCCTTTGCAAAACTTGGATAGCGAAGAAAGAAATACAGGCTGATCATTGCTGTGTTGACGCATGCTGTGATCATGGTCAGCAATGCATAGCCAAACATGCCGGTTTCCACATGCCAGCGCACCGCCAGCACCATCATGCATGCAGCGGAAAACGGGATCGAACTGGCAATGCTGGCACATAGTCTTGAAAACAGAATATCTGATGGATCAATAGGCATCGACAGCAGAATCCACATCTGTTCCTGATCACTGGCAAAAGCGCTGGCAAGATCCATGCTGGAATGCGTAAAAAACAGCAGGATGATCAGAATGTTGATAAACGATGATGCATCATCTTTTGCCGGTATGATGGTGAGCAGATCCCGGTTGGCAAACAGCAGCGCACTCATCACGGCCATCATCAGCAGACTGCTGTGATGGGAAAACCACAGGCCTGCATCCCGGAATGATTCTTTCAGAAACAGATGCAGCAGTGCCTGCAATGGACTGCGCACATGCGTTTTGGCATCTGCCTGTGAATCGATATTACCTGTGGAGACAGGCATTTTTGCCACGCGGTCAGACAGCCAGAGCAGCAGCAGAATAGACACGCCTGCATGAATCAGAATGGCAGCGATGCAGGCAGAAGCATCCTGGCGGCCGATGCCATCTGCCATCCAGTCAATTACAAACAGGATGCGATGCACAATGGGATCCATATTCTGGGTCGTACTGATGGTTTCAAAAAGAAAAGCACCGGCAATCATCAGAATCACAAGCAGGATATTCAGCAGGTTTTCCATGCGCTGCTGACTGCGGTGATGCAGGGATGCCTTTCTCATGCCATAGCCAACCAGTGCTCCCAGAGCACTTGGCAGAAGCGGGAAGCAGATGGCACATAATACCGAAAGAAGATGAAATTGCCATGGTGCATTCTGGCTGCTGTTAACAAGCAGAAACAAGGTTATCAGAAAGGCCAGAGAATACACATACTGGCTGATGAGAAAGACTGTCCAGCGCACAGCATTGACGGTGCCCGCCTTGATCGGCATGGCCTTGAGCATATCGTCATCTTTGCGGCGGGAAAAGACAGCGTGGAAGGCAAAGACACCAAATAACATGATCAAAATGGAATCACCGCCCAGCAGCTGAAACAGGCTGTCGGCCGGAAAGCCATCATCCAGCATGAAAGAGCCATAAGCCAGCCCGCAGAAAATCAACAGTGCCTGAACCGCCAGCAGCGCGCCGATACCGGACAGACTGCCGTTTTTCCCTGTATTGTACTGGTTTTTCAGCTGTACTTTCAGCAGAATGCCAAACTGTGTCATTGCGCGCTGCCAAGAAAGATCTCTTCCAGGTTCTTTCCGCCCTGCAGCAGCTCTTTTGTACTGCCCTGCATGATGATACTGCCATGGTTCAGAAAGGAGATGCTGTCACAGAGATTTTCCACGACATCCAGAACATGGCTGGATAAAAATACGGCACCGCCATCTGCGCACAGTTCATGCATTTTCTGTTTCAGCATCCAGGCGGCTTTGGGATCCAGACCGACAAAAGGCTCATCCAGTACCAGAAGCTTTGGCTTATGCAGCAATGCTGCGCAGAGTGCTGCCTTTTGCCTGGTGCCATGGGACAAGGTATTGATCTGTGCGCCCAGCTTGTCATGGATTTCAAAATCCGTGCACAGTTGCTGGATTTCTGCTTCTCTCTGCATTTTGGATACGCCAAAGATATCGGCTGTAAAGTCAAGAAATTCCCGCACAGTCAGATGTTCATAGAGATCCGGATTATCCGGCAGATAGGCCAGCAGCTGCCGTGTCTGTAATGACTGCTCAGAAACATCCATGCCATCGATCCAGATGGTTCCCTTTTCTGCTGGCAGAATGGAAACAAGCGTGCGCATCAGGGTTGTCTTGCCGGCCCCATTGGGTCCAATCAAGCCATAGATCTGCCCCTGGGCAATGTTTAAGCTGACACCATGCAGTACTTCTGTGCTGCCAAAGGACTGGTGCAGATTTTTGATTTCGACGATATTCATGACAACCAATATTGTAAATCATGCCTGCCGTGATAGGAAACAGGAAAAGAAAAGCAGTACGGTATTACTCATCCGTACTGTTTGGATTTTCTTTGACCAGAGGGATTTCAAACCAGAATGTACTGCCTTTGCCTTCTTCACTGTTAACACCGTATGGGAAGCCATGCAGATCCAGGATCTGCTTGACGATGGCAAGGCCGATACCGGACCCTTGTGAAACACGCACATGTTCTTTGTCAATCTTATAGTAGCGGTCCCAAATATCTTTCAGCTTGTCAGCTGGAATGCCTTCACCAAAGTCCTGTACTTCTGTGCGTACTTTGTCATTCTGCTTCTGTACACGCACAATGATGTGCCTGTTTTTCCCGGAGTAGTTGATGGCATTGATCATGAAGTTATTGAAGACCTGCTCCATGCGCTTCTGGTCCGCATTGACAATCGTACCTTCCTCAATCTGCTGCTCAATGACGAAGCCATCCTGGTACTTGTAGACATCGTATTTGCGCATCTGGATCTCAATCATTGCGCCCAGATCGAAGTCTTCCTTCTGCAGAACGATCTTGTTTTCCTGCAGCTTTGACAGATCGAGCAGATCATTGACCAGATTGTTTAAGCGCTTGGATTCATCGATGATCACCTGCAGATTTTCATCTGTCTTTTCTCCCGGCAGATCGCGCATCATTTCTCCATAGCCGGTAATCATCGTCAATGGCGTGCGCAGATCGTGAGAAACATTGGCGATCAGATCACGCTTTGCCTTGTCCGCTTTCTGGATATCATTGGCTGCGGCGGACAATGTCTCGTTGAGTTCCTGTGCTTCCAGATACTGGTTGGTCTTGGGATCGCAATGGTACTCACCTTTTGGCAGCTGTTTGGCCGCATTGTTAATTTCACTCAGCGGTCTGGCAATGCCATGGTAGATCAGCCATGTCAGTACAACCACCGCGGCCAGAATCATCAATGAGATGCAGACCAGCTGTTTGGTCAGGGTGCTGATCGTCGCATTGATCGGGGAAATACCGCTGTAGATCATAATCACGGCATTGCCCTGTTCACCCTTGGCAATACGGGCATAGACAATGCTTTTGAAGGCATTGCCGTGACCGGAATTCTTCAGGCTTGACTGCACAGAATAATAGGTCTTGTTATTGGACATCTGGGCATAGCCGATCAAGGATGCCGTGTCTTCCACGGACATGTTCTCGAAGGCATCACACATCTGTGAGCGCATCGTAAAGGTATCTGATGCATAGCGTACGGAGACGCACACATCATTCTGAACGCCTTCCTGCAGGATCACATTGCCAAGATCATCGCTGTCAATCTCACTGACAATCTGATCACCGACAGCTTTGACCGCGTCTACCTTGGAGTGCTCATACATCGGTTCCAGAAGACCTACCTGGAAAACAAACAGAAGACAGATCAATACTGCCGCAAAGATGATCAGGTAACGGCCGATCTTCCACCTGAGACTAACTTTCTTTTTCAAAACGATACCCCACCCCGCGCAGTGTCACGATATCTCTGGCATATTCGCCAAGATTCTTCCGCAGCAGCTTGATATGTGTATCCAGTGTACGGTCATCGCCGAAGAAGTCATAGCCCCAGACATTCTGCAGCAATTGTTCACGGGTTAAAGCAATGCCGGCATTGTGGGCAAGATAGGCCAGCAGTTCATACTCTTTTGGGGAAAGCTGCACGCGCTTGCCATCAATGGTAACGGTACGGGCAGAGAAGTTGATCTCCAGACCGCCGGAGCGCAGCACTTCCCCTGCTTCTGTGGCTGGCGATACACGCTTGAGAATGGCATGAATCCGCATCATCAGTTCCTTGCTGGAAAACGGCTTGACAACATAGTCATCCACGCCGATATCGAAACCATGGATCTTGTCATACTCTTCGCCAAGGGCACTGAGCATGATAAACGGCATACGGGGATGCGTCTTCTTGATTTCCTTGACTGCCGAAAAGCCATCCAGATTCGGCATCATGATATCCATGACACACAGATCATAGTTGTTCTTTTCACACTTCTGCACCGCCTCCAGGCCGTCTTTTGCCTCATCCGTCTGGAAACCTTCATATTCTGCGTATTTCCGGATCATGTTCCGGATCTTTTCTTCATCGTCTACGATCAATATTCTGGTCATAAGCCACTCTCCTTAGCGCTGTTTCTCATGTTATTGTATCGGCTTAATGTGACGGCTGTGTGATGAATTCAGATTTTTTCACAGGCATCTGCCACCGGGGCAATGCCATCTACGATCAGATCTTCAATGGTACCGGCATCAGCTGCCTGGGCAATGCGCGGATCCAGCGGAATCTGACTCAGCACAGGCAGATTGTGTCTGGCGGCAACTTCTTTGGTATTGCCTTTGCCAAACGGATAGATCTTTTCATGGCAGTTCGGGCACTCTACATAAGCCATGTTTTCTACCAGGCCAAGTACATTGATGTGCATCTGTTCTGCCATATTGATTGCTTTCTCGACGACCATGCCGACCAGATCCTGCGGTGTGGTCACAACGATGATGCCATCCAGCGGATAGGACTGGAAAGCGGTCAGCGGTACATCACCGGTTCCCGGAGGCATGTCGACAAACATATAGTCGACATTGTCCCAGAGCACTTCGGTATAGAACTGCTTGAGCAGGTTGGTGACGATGGCAGCCCGCCAGATCACCGGTGTTTCATCATTGTCCAGCATCATGTTGGTGCTGACAACCTGGATGCCATTCTTGGTAACAGCCGGGTAGGCATACGTGCCGTCTCCCATCAGCTTGTCATGGATACCGAATGACTTTGCCTGGCTTGGGCCGGTAATATCACCGTCAATCACAGCAGCGCGGTATCCCCTTCTGGCCATTTCTGATGCCAGCAGGCTTGTCACAAAAGACTTGCCGACGCCGCCCTTGCCAGACACAACGCCGATCATATGGCGGATGACGGTCTTATCCTTTGGTTCCAGATGGAACGAAGCCTGGCCATTGCGGGAAGCGCAGTTGCTGCCGCAGCTGTCACAGTTATGATTGCAGTTCTCCGGATTCTGATTCTGTTTCTCACTCATATTGATAATCTCCTTCAAATTCCAGAAATCATTGTAGCAGATCGCTGTTTAATTGCATGGATTGTGCATGTCTCTTCCTTCATATGGTGATCAGGTGCGCATCGTGCTACAATACTCCCGTTAAAAAAGGAGGCCTATTCATGGCTGGTTATGTAGTCGTTGGAACCCAGTGGGGAGATGAAGGCAAAGGCAAAGTTGTTGATCTGCTGGGAACACATGTAAACATGGTGGTCCGCTATCAGGGCGGCAATAATGCCGGACATACGGTTGTTGTCAATGGAAAGAAGACAGTGCTGCATCTGCTGCCAAGCGGCATTCTCAATCACGATGCACTCTGTGTCATCGGACCTGGCGTTGTTGTCAATCCGTTTGTTCTGTTCAAGGAAATTGATACGCTGGAAGCACAGGGTGTCAAGTGCGATCATGTCAGAATTTCTGACCGCGCTCATATCCTGATGCCGTATCATGTCAGACTGGATGAATTGGAAGAACAGAGAGCTTCCAAATACCGTGTCGGCACCACCAAGAACGGCATTGGTCCCTGCTATGCAGATAAGTATTCCCGCATCGGTCTGCGTATGTGTGATCTCAAGGACTGGGATGTATTCCTGGATAAACTGAAGGATACGCTGGAAATCAAGAATGCCGAAATCACGAAAGTCTTTGGCGGTGAACCGTTCGACTATGATGAACTCGTCAAGGAGTTTGAGCCGATCCGTGAGCGCATTTCACCAATGCTGTGTGATGCGACGGACCTTGTCAACAAGGCTCTGGCAGACAACAAAGTTGTGCTGTTTGAAGGTGCCCAGGCAAACATGCTGGATATCAACTATGGCACCTATCCGTTTGTGACCTCTTCCTCTCCGACCGCTGCCGGTGTACTGGAAGGCGTGGGTGTCGGCCCGAAGGCACTGGATCATATCATTGGCATTGTCAAGGCATATTCCACACGTGTTGGGGAAGGACCGTTTGTCACAGAACTTCTGGATGATACAGGAAAACTGCTGCGTGAAAAAGGTGCTGAGTATGGTGCTACAACCGGACGGCCGAGAAGAGTCGGGTGGCTGGATCTGCCGGTTGTCCGTCAGGGTGTCAGAATCAATGGCCTGACGGAGCTTGCCATCACCAAGATCGATATTCTCTCCGGCTTTGACAAACTGCCTGTGTGCATCGGCTATGACATTGATGGCAAAGTCTATGATACTGTGCCGGCATCTCTGGAAGTCTATGGCAGAGCAAAGCCTGTCTACAAGGTTTTCGATGGCTGGAAGGAAGACATCTCTCATGTCACCAGGTTTGAGGATCTGCCGGAAAACTGCCAGAAGTATGTCCGTTTCATTGAAGAATACTGCGGTACAAAGATTGCCCTTGTTTCGGTCAATCCGGAGCGTGAAGGCAATATCATTCTTTCCAAACTGATATGATTGATAAATTCCAGATTGAAATCTGTGCCGGCAGTCTGAGCGATCTGTTAACTGCGGATGCATTTGATGAAGTTGACAGAGTTGAATTCAACAGTGCTCTGGAACTGGGCGGGCTGACACCCTCCTATGGCTCTTTCCTGCAGGCAAGAGAAAAATCGAAAAAGCGCATCATCTGTATGGTGCGGCCAAGAGCAGCTGGCTTTGTCTACAACGAAGATGAAAAGAATACAATGTTCCGTGATGCCCAGCTGTTTCTGGATGCCGGTGCCGATGGCATTGTGTTTGGCTTTCTGAATCCGGATCATACAGTTGATGAAGAAACGACGGCAAAGATGGTGTCTTTGATCCATGGCTATGGCAAGGAAGCTGTCTTCCACAAGGCATTTGATGAAACACCAGATCCCTTCCAGGCGGCACAGACGCTGATCAATCTTGGTGTGCAGCGTATTCTGACTTCCGGCCAGAAGGCAGATGTCATCGCAGGGATTGATCTGTTGACAAAGCTGCAGAATGCATATGGCTCACAGATTGAAATCCTGCCGGGCGGCGGTGTCAAGGCTGACAACATTGTTGCCCTGCTGGATACAACCGGATGCATGCAGTTTCATATGAGTGCTAAAGAAACAAGGAATGACAGCGGCAGCTATCCGGCGGTCAGTGCTGACAATATCCGTAAAGTGCTTGTGAATCTGCAGGCTGCTCTGCATCAGGAAAATACCCTGACCAGGGAAGATCAAGATATGCTGAGAAATGACAGCTTTGAAAACATTGACTGGAATGATGAGGATGAGCGTCCCTGAGTAAGAAAAAACAGAGGTGAACCGACATACAGCGGTCCGCCTCTTTTTATGTTCTTTTGCTTTTGTTACTGCACTGCCTGCTTGGCCAGCTTTCTGGCAGTTTCGATGTCAGAGGCAATAATGACAACAATCTTGTCTGTTCCATTGTCTTCCATCACGGCATTGGAAATCTTGAAGATTTCCGTGGCATCATAGACATTTGTCTGTGTTTCCAGATTCTTGAGATAGTTCTGAATATCGGTTTTGGCATTATCGAAGTCTGTGACGTAGAAGACACCGACTGTATCAGCCGTGCCGGTGTTGCTCATCAGCACCGCTGCATCGCTGTACAGATCATCACCTGAGAAGATCATGCCTTTGACAGTGCGGTTTTTTAATTGCTGCAAAGAATCTGTCAATGACAGTTTTTCCGCGATTTCATCAGCCTCGATCAGTGCCTGGGAAGCTGTAGTTGCGGATGGTGAGGCACTGCTTTTTACGGCAGAACAGCCGCAAAGACTCAGCACCATCAATGCACAGGAAACACATTTGCGTATCTTACTGCGTAAACAGGTCATCATTTTTCTTCTCATCCTGATTAAACGCAGGCAGATCGGGCAGCTCATCCAGACTCAGCAGCTGAAACGCATCCATAAATTCATTGGTCACGGAGTACAGAATCGGCCGGCCAGGTGCTTCTGAGCGTCCGTCTTCCTTAACCATTCCTCTTGCGATCAGCTTTCGTAACATGGCATCAGCACTCACCCCGCGGATTTCTTCAATCTCCACACGGGTGACCGGCTGTTTGTAGGCAATGATTGCCAGCGTCTCCAAAGCTGCCTGGGACAGCTGTGTTTTGACATCTTTGGAAAACAGTCTGGCTGCATAGGAATGGACAAAAGCCTTGGTCAGAAACCGGTAAATATCACCATAGCGGACAACTTCCAGGCCGCGGTCATCACTCTGCCAGGCTTTCTGCAGCTGTGCAAACAGTTCTTCTGCCTGTTTTTCACTGACACCAAGGGTATCTGCTGCCTGGGCAGCTGTCAAACCCTCATCCCCGGTCACAAACAGAAGACCTTCCAGCACAGCAAGCTGTCTTTGGTTCAACTCTGCAGCAGCCTGCAGATCTGTTTCATTCTGTTGTTCTGCCAGTTGTTCACTCATGCCTTCCCTCCTTTGCCAAACCAGATCACATCATTTTCATCGACATTGAATACCAGAATGTGCAGACGAGCAAGATCCAGCACGCTGAGAAAGGTGGCAATGGCCTTTGGCAGGGAATCTCTGCAGTCATCCAGCAGTGTTTCAAAGCGGAATGTATCCGGCAGTCTGTCCAGCCTTGCCCGCACTTCCAGTTCACGGTCTTCAATTGAGATTTCCTTGACAGAAAAAGAACGCTCCTGGGGATGGCTCAGCTGAATTCTGTGCAGCATCCGCTGCATGGCCTTTAACAGATCATACGGAGATCCCTGTACCGGCTGATCTTCCCGCTGTGTGCGGTATTTATCTGCCTCCACGCTGAGCGGCTTGCCCATCAGCTGCTGGCGGCTCTCAAACATCTGGGCAAGCGCAGTACTGGCTTCTTTATACTGCTGGTATTCCAACAGCCGTCTGACAAGTTTCTGACGGGGATCTTCCTCATCCTGAGGCAGCTCATCCTGCTTTCCCGGCAGCATCATCCTGCTTTTATATTCGATCAACGATGCCAGCTCTGCCAGATACTCTGAGGCAATTTCCAGATGCAGCTGCTGCATGGAATTCAGATACGCCATGTACTGATCACACAGCACGCTCATATCCAGATCGAGCAGGTCCAGTTTCTTCTCTTTGATCAGATGCAGCATCAGATCCAGCGGTCCGTCAAATTTGTCAATCGTTACCGTAAACTCGTTCATAATCGAACACGATTATAACAAACCGGTTCTCAGAATACAAAACCAGCAGGCTTCCACGGTACAGAAAAAGGACTCTGTATCTGCAGAGTCCCTGAGGTTGTTACTTGACGACGATATTGACGATCTTGCCAGGTACGACAATCACCTTGACAACGTTCTTGCCTTCCAGATGCGGCTTGACGGAGTCCAGGTTCATGGCTTCCTGCTGCAGTGTATCCTTGTCAACAGTGCGCTCAGCCTCAAACTTGCCTCTCATCTTGCCATTGACCTGTACAGCAATGACAGCCTTGTTCTGCACAAGTGCCTTTTCATCATATGACGGCCATGGCTCATAAGCACAGCTGCCTTCATGGTGCGTCAATGTCTGATACAGCTCTTCACCAAGATGGGGTGCAAAGCATGACAGCATCAATACGAAATTAGCCAGCATCTTCCGGTTGACCTTGCCGTTCTTGTAGCAGTCATTGATGAAGATCATCATCTGCGAAATGGCAGTATTCAGGTTCAGTGTCTCAATATCACTGGTCACCTTCTTGACCGTATAGTTGTAGGAATAGTTCAGTGCCGGTGTAGCTTCATCGGTGACCATATCTGCATCATTGCACAGTCTGTAAACACGGTCGAGCCACTTTCTGGCACCATCCATGCCCTTTGTGGACCATGGCAGAGAGGCATCCAGCGGACCCATGAACATTTCATAGACACGCAATGCATCCGCACCATGGGACGCAACCAGTTCATCCGGGTTAATGACATTGCCCATGGACTTGGACATCTTGACACCGTTTTCACCAAGGATCATGCCCTGATGGAACAGCTTCTGGAATGGCTCCGGGTTCGGGACAACCTTGATATCATACAGGAACTGATACCAGAATCTTGCATACAGCAGGTGCAGGACAGCATGTTCCGCACCGCCGATGTACAGATCTACTGGCATCCAGTGATCCAGCAGTTTCTTGTCGGCAATGGCATCCGGGTTATGCGGATCCAAATAGCGCAGATAGTACCAGCAGGATCCTGCCCACTGCGGCATCGTATTGGTTTCACGTTTGCCTTTGACGCCATCGATCTCGACATTCAGCCAGTCCGTGGCATGGGCCAGCGGTGATTCACCATCATCACTCGGCAGATAGTTCGGCACAACCGGCAGTTCCAGCGGCAGATCATTCATCTCGACAGTACGGACTGTACCGTCTTCCATGTGGATGATCGGAATCGGCTCGCCCCAGTATCTCTGTCTGGAGAACAGCCAGTCTCTCAGCTTGTAGGCTACCTGGGCATTGCCGCACTTGTGCTCTTCCAGCCATGCAATCATGGCCTTGATGGCATCGTCCTTGTTCATGCCATTGAGCCACTCACTGTTGATATGCACACCGTCCTGTGTCCAGGCTTCCTTGGAGATATCACCGCCGGCCAGTACCGGGATGATCTCCAGGCCGAATTTCTTAGCAAAAGCATAGTCACGCTCATCATGGGCAGGTACAGCCATGATGGCACCGGTTCCATGGGTTGCCAGTACATAGTCAGAAATCCAGATTGGAATCTTCTTGCCATTGACCGGGTTGATGGCATAGGCACCTGTGAATACACCGGTCTTGTCCTTGTTGAGCTCAGTGCGCATCAGGTCAGACTTCTTTTCTGCTTCTTTGCGGTAAGCATCCACAGCAGCCTTCTGCTCTGGCGTCGTAATTTCTTCAACAAACGGATGTTCCGGTGCCAGCACACAGTATGTAGCACCAAACAATGTATCGCAGCGGGTTGTAAAGACTGTGAACTCCTTGTTTGTGCCATCGACCTTGAAGACAACATTGGCACCCACAGACTTGCCGATCCAGTTGCGCTGCATTTCCTTGGTGGATTCCGGCCAGTCAAGATCATCCAGGCCTTTCAGCAGCTTTTCTGCATAGGCAGTAATCTTCATGACCCACTGGCGCATCGGTTTACGGATGACCGGATAGCCGCCGCGCTCACTCTTGCCGTCAATGACTTCCTCATTGGCCAGCACAGCTTTCAGCTGCGGGCACCAGTTGACCGGCATATAAGCCTCATAAGCCAGTCCTGCCTCATACATCTTGAGGAAGATCCACTGTGTCCACTTGTAGTAGTCAGGATCACAAGTACGGATTTCTCTGTCCCAGTCATAGGAGAAGCCCAGTGACTTGATCTGCTTGCGGAAGTGGTCGATGTTCTGATACGTGAATTCCTCAGGATGATGGCCGGTCTTGATGGCATACTGCTCAGCCGGCAGACCGAAGGCATCAAATCCCATCGGGTGCATGACATTATAGCCCTGCATCCGCCTCATTCTGGCCACGATATCGGTGGCAGTATAGCCCTCCGGATGGCCTACATGCAGACCCTGTCCACTGGGGTAGGGAAACATATCGAGTACATAGTACTTTGGCTTGCTGAAATCATAGGCATCCGTCCGGAAGGTCTTGTGATCTTCCCAGTACTTCTGCCACTTCTGTTCAATCGTCTTGTGATCGTATGGCATATCGTTCCTCCTGATAAACAAAAAAGCATCCCTGATCTAAGGACGCTTGCACGTGTTACCACCTTAGTTCGCATATCATGCGCACTCTTTCCGCTTGTTAAGGCTGCCGGCTCAGCCGCTGCTCCAAAGCCCAGTTCATACTCTCTGCCATACCGGATCTCACCCACACCGGCTCTCTGTACTGTCAGAAGCAATACTACTATCTCTTTTTCTTCACAGCATGCCCATCTTACCATCAGGCATGAAAAACTTCAATGGGCCAGACCGCTCAGATCTTCCACAATCCATTTGGGATGGACACTGTCATTGATGCCGGAGTCATAGATGGATGAGCCAAGGGTTACATAGGCAGTATCCATTTTCAGCCGGATCGCCGGAACAATATCCTTCTGGAAATCATCACCAATATACACGGCATCTTTGGGTTCACAGCCGGCATATTTCAAAGCAGAGGCCATCGTAATGACACTTGGCCTGCCAAAGTCCAGGCATTTTTTACCAGAGGCATATTCCAGCATGCGGGCAATGGCACCGCATCCTACCATTGTTTTACGAATGCCCTCATGGACGGGTGAACTGTCTGTATTGAGAAGAACGGTGCCTTGTTTCAAAAGGCGCAGTGCTTCATTGTAGTCCGGGGATGCAGCATTGGGATCATAGCCGAGAAACAGCCACTGGGGCTGCTTGGATAACAGATCAAAGCCGGCTTCCTGAAGGGATACCTTCATGCCTCTGCCGCCAAGATAAGCAGCGGAAATGCGGTTGGGATATTCCCGTGCCACCCAGTCAATGGCAGCCATGGTGCTGGTAAAGATGACATCTGGTGAAAAGGAGGCAAAGCCAAGGCCGCGGTAATGTTCCACCATCTCGATGCGCGGATGCTGTGATTCTTCTGAAACAATCAGAAATGGTGTCTTTGTCCGCAGCAAGGCATCAATCAACGCAATGGCACCAGGGGCTGCCTGATGGTTTTTTTCCAGTGCTGTTCCAGCAATCAGATGACATTTCCGTAACATTCTCTCTCTCCGCACAGGCAATTGTACCACAACCAGTGCTTCTTCTTATGCTATGATAGAGCCCGTTATGAAACGTACCAGAAACATCCTGTTAACGATTGTCATGATCCTGGCCCTGTTGCTGTTCAGCCTGTATGATGCCTTTTTTGCAGCCCCCACAAATTACCGGGTCCGTCATGAAACCATTGCGGCCGAAACCATTCCGGAATCCATGGATGGCATGAATATCATCTTCTTCTCGGATCTTGATTATGGCACCTTCATGGATCAGACAAGAATGACAAAGCTGGTAGACAAGATCAATCAGTATGCGCCGGACATTGTCATCTTCGGCGGCGATCTGTTTGACACCGGCGTGACGCCGGATGATACAAGCAAGGCACAGGTGCAGCAGCTGCTTGCCGATATTGATGCACCGTATGGCAAGTTTGCCGTGTATGGTGATTTTGACCATGAATCCGAAGATAAGCTGAATGCGGTGTCCTCCATTCTGACCCAGGGAGGCTTTGAGGTATTGGACAATCGTTCCGTCTCACTGCATCACAAGTCCATTTCCTCCATTTCACTCGTCGGCATTGATTCTGGTGTCAATGGCAGTCAGGATATCACCGCTGCCTACAGTTCCGTGTCCCATACCAACTATGTCATCACAGTATGCCATACCCCGGATACCGCCGATTATGTTCCGGCTGATTTGACCAATCTGTTTCTGGCCGGCCATTCTCATGGCGGACAGATTTACTGGCTGTTTGGTGCCTACTACACGCCGGCTGGTGCTGAGCAGTATTTCCGCGGCAAATCAGAAGTATCCAACAGTTTCACCCTGGACATTACCAATGGTGTCGGTACAACCGGTAAAGATGTACGCTTCCTTGCCAATGCCGAGATTGTTTCCTATAAACTGAAATACACAAAGAAAAGTGAGCCGACAAGTCAGCCCACTTCTGAAAATACATCTGGCAATGAAACAAGTGCTTCCGCATCACTGCAAGCCACAGCTGCAGCTTCTGAGAGTGCACAGGCATCCTCTTCTGCTTCTGCCGCAGCACAGTAATTCTGATCTTATTCTGTTGCCAGGTGGAAGTGCACAAATGCTTTGGCCAGACCATCCTGGTCAATCGGTGCTGTAACATAATCAGCAGCTGCCTTGACATCATCATTGGCATTGCCCATGGCAACACCGATGCCTGCATACTGCAGCATCGTAATATCATTGGCACCATCACCAAAGGCCATGCACTCTTCTCTTGCAATGCCGTATTTGGCAAGCATGCGTTTGACACCTTCCGGCTTACCGCCGTCTTCCGGAATAATATCCGCAAAGGCAGGTGTCCAGCGGGCTGACTTGCAGCCAGGAGCATGGCTGATGAATTCCGGATCTTCTTCAGCAGGAATATACGGACAGATCTGGTATGTCTCATGAGACAGTGCACGATGGACATCCTCCACCGGTAACATTCTTTCGGTATGGCCGATCTCTTTGAGATAGTTGTAATAGTCCTGATTGAAATGGATGTCATAGGCATAGTCCAGTTCATAAAACGCACAGTTAAACTGTTTGTCCATAAGCCAGGGAACAAGCTTTTCCATGGCGGACATGGGCAATGGCTCCTTATGCATGACATTTCCCTTTTCATCCAGACAGTACTGCCCGTTCAGCAGTACCTTGCCATCCCAGGGAAAAGTACGGAATGATTCACATAATAACGACATCTGAATGGGCGGTCTGCCTGAGGCAATAAACAGGCGGATCCCCTTTTCTTTTGCATGATGCAGCACCTTAAGAGCACTGTCAGGAATCTCATGCGTATCAAAACGGATCAGTGTTCCGTCAATATCAAGAAAGACTGCTTTGATCATCACAAAACCTCCCATTCCACTTTACCAGAAACCACTAAAAAGGGGCTGTAACAGTTGAATAAGCTGTTACAGATCATTTTTTTGTACTTGCACATATTTTCGCTGTATATCTATCAGTGCAAACCAAAAGCCGATTTATTCATGCGAAAAATATGCAAAATATCCAT
>Ga0256406_1003702_pt1 | contig 18543 bp, 10 predicted proteins | sample RumenRJG_03DNA_FD_185986 | JGI IMG/M metagenome (GOLD analysis project Ga0256406, IMG submission 185986) | Bovine rumen microbial communities from Lethbridge, Alberta, Canada - RJG_03 | ecosystem: Host-associated > Mammals > Digestive system > Stomach > Rumen | place: Canada: Alberta | collected...
GCGACGATTATGAGGAGTTCAAATTAGATGATATGACTATTTCATACGATGGTTATGCTGGTGATGGGAAAATTGACACTAATGGCTTCTTCAGCTATTTCTACGTTGCCTGTGAACCGGAACAACTCAAAAAGGCAAACTATATAACGTTCCAGTATTATGATAAGATTTCTGACATATTTGGATGATGACTATAAAGAATAGTGTTTAATGAATTCATATTCGGGAATTCCCATATTTCTTGCTTTGTCAGCAAGGAACTGATAGAAATCTTTGTTTGGATCAAACTGCCAGGCATAAAACTTATCGAAATCTACTTTCATCAATTCGTCTGCACCCGTAAATGTTGGCCACTTTGTATTGAAAGCCATTCGTAAATACTCAGAATCTTTTTCCAGCCAATAATACATAGAAGATAATACCTTGTTTCGAAAATGTTCCAATGTATTTTCAAGAGGTATCAACAGGGGTTCCACTGCATCTTTAACAATATAGTTATACAACTCATCTTCATTATTACTTTTATGTCGCAAAATTTTATAGTCAAACATGTTATCAACGGAACCTGCATTTGCCATCATAAAATCGTCATTAAAATACAGCAACACTTTACAGTTCTCGAGAAACGATTTGAAGAAGTTCATGTCAATATTTTGACAACAATGATCATACCAGTTGGCATCAACATAAATTTCAAACACCTGTCTGATGTTCCTCATGATCCATTTATGCGCATAAATGAAGTCTCTTAATCCATAACCATACGCAAGGTTTCGTAACTTTGCAATATTTTTCTTATCATCATGACAATCTCCAAATTCAATAGTCTTCGATGAAGACGTATTGTCCAATTTACTGATTGCCTGCCAAAACAATGCATCAGATACAAAGACAGTTTCAGAAACCACATCGACAGCAATAGCAACAACTGGTAGATTATAGGATATCTCAGCCCAGTAATTCAAAGAAGACTGTTTGATACCGCCAACTGTGGCTACCCCATCTTCGCGGATGTTAAGATCATCGGAAGACTTAACTTGGACCTTAATACAATGCCCTTCAACCTTATCTCCGTTTACGACTTCAATCTCAAAGTCGATACCATAGTCGCTCTCAGTTACATTTCGAAAGATACCGATTTCGCGAAGCTTGTATAGTATGATTGCAAATGAATCCGACTCATTCTTATGCTGTTTTATTCTTTTGGGAAAGTCCATTTTTCTGTATGTAAGTCATGTTTTACAAGTAACAATCAGCCTACTTGTATGGCTGGTATTTCATATCCCTTCTTTACCAAAATTATGGTTATTTTTTTGATACTTATTTTTTGAATTCCCACGAGACGTATGGTATGTTCGTTAAGATATTTATCAAAGAAACGATGGGATTCTTTATTTGAGTTATCTGATGTTATTATTATACTTTATGTTCTTTCATTAATCAAAATAAAAGACCTAATTTTTCTAAGTGTTTGTTAAGTGGCATGTTATTAAGTTTCTTAAGATTGTCACCATGTTCTATAAAAAAGTCTATATCAACTTGATCTAACAGTTTTGGGAAACACATATCACATAATGATATCACATAGGATTCTGCTTCAGTTGCTAACAGTTTTAATTCATTGATAAAGTTTTCCTTTGTCTTTTTTAGCAACTCAACATTATCATTTGACCCTTTTGTATATTGAGGGTACAGGTTTTCTTTCTTTTCATCAATGGTGTGTGAGTTAGTCCATATATATGTCATATAATAGTTATCTAAAGCATTATATGTCAGCAGGCCCTCATGAGAGAATCCGTTTCGCTTGTCTATATGCTTTGAAAAACATTTATAGAAATCTTCAAGTATTTGTTTGATATTAATTAAGTTGTATTTCTTTAGCTCTTTCTCAAGCTTTTTCCATCCAATCATTCTTTGGGGTACATTCAAACAGAAAATTTCTGCTGTCAGCTTGAACATTAAATCCTGTAATAATGCTACTGAGTGACTGAAAACAATATAGTGGTAACGATATAGGTCATATTCTGTATATCCCTCTATCTCCAACTCTTCATTCAAATCTTGATGTGATATTTGATAGATGGAGAGATGCATATAAGATAATGAAGAAATTATCCCAGACATTATGTTCATCGTCTTGCCTAATAATGTTTCGTATGGCAAGAATTCACTGTCATCATAATTGCAGTATGCTCTTAAAGAATGATTTAATCTTGCCGTCGTGTCCCAATCTGCGAAATCGGCAACTATATTGACAGCCTTGAATAAGTCGAATTCTTGAATGGTCATGACAATCTATTTATGAAATAATATTCTTCCATTTGGTAGTTAATACACTTGCATAGATTTAACAATAATACTATATTTGATCGTTGAATCTAATGAACAGATTATTTAATTCATCATGGTCATTCAACAAATAGACTACATTTCGAACTGCTGAAAATGCGACATTTATGGTTTGAATTTTCTTTCCTGAAGGAGACTCTACAACACGTAGCATTTCATTGCGCCCTACGGAAGTACAACGTTCAGAATATTCAGCCATACCTTTCAGCTTAGGAACAGAGTCAGCATACCCTGTAAAATGAGGTTCAAGCACGGAAAATTCAAACTTATCATTCACCTTCCTAACAATAATAAAATCTGGAAATAGAGGCTTTAATTCCGTACCTGATTTATATTGAATGCAAAGTGATGATTCCTTGTTTGGAATATTTCGCAACCAACAGACAAATCCTTCCTTCTGTCTTTCTGCCTGAAGAACATCATCCTCCCATGTGTCCAGTTTGAACACAGCGTTGCCCGCACCATCACAATACAGATGGTCTTTATAGATTTGACCATCAGGATTCTTGCTTGTAACTATTAAGTCAGGCAAGCACAAATCGAAAGGTTGAGTTGAGACATGCGCTTTTACAATCTTCTCGAACTCACGCTTCTCAGCCTCACCACGCGACTCAATGTCGTGGCGATACCTGTCAACATACTCATGAAACTTTGCCTTGCAGAATGCGTCAAGTTGCTCTTTGCAGGTTTGGTCATAGACATAGAGTATAAAGTGAAGACGTAAATCTGTATTGTCATATTCTCCAGCCCTCTTTTGTCGATAGGCAGTCAGGACGCCATCACGTCCAAACTGTGCTTCAACGTTCTCACTCCAATTGTAGATGTCGGTATCTTTTAGTTCAAAAGAACTTCCATCTTTTTCATCAGTAATAATTGTTCCCAACGCATCAAGTGACACTATCATATCATTCATCACACGAACACTATTCATAGTCTGCTCATATTGTCCGTTGTCTTCCAACAGTTTAATATATGAGGCTATTTTGCTTACAATATCCGCAAGCAAATCCTTAGTTGCATTTCGACAAAGTCGCGTTCTAACCAAGAGATGGCACAACTTGAAAAGTGCAGTTCTATAGTTTGTAATACCCTTCTTTGGTATAGCGTAGGAATCAATCTGTGCATCGTTGATAGCCTCAAAGACCTCCTGACGTGAAATACCACAAGGCAGATCTCCTCGAAGTTCAAGTATTTGTTTCTCTTTAGGATGAGTTTCGACATTCGTAGGAATAACACCTTCCAGCTCACGTTTTACTCTTTCAACCGTCACTGAATTGAAGTTTGGCAGATATAGATTTACTTCATTCAGTGTATCGTCTGTTTCTATCCGTTTCTGCAAAGGTGTTCGCACCATTCGCCCGAGCAACTGCGCAATGTTAGTATAACCTGTAGCTACCTTAAAAGACATCATGGTCTCTGCGCGTGGACAATCCCAACCTGTTGAGAGATTATCTTTGAAGAAAATCACTCTAACATCCTTGTTCTCTGAAATTCGTGAAGGGTCAAGGTATCTCACTTCAAGACCATTCATGTTGATTACCTCACCATTATTGAATGTATGCACCACCTCACCTGGTCGCAACGAAACTCCTGCATTCGACTCTATCTGGCGGATGCATTCGTCAAGGTCGGTCTCAGACACTACTCCATTCTTGCCATTCTTTACTTGAACAACCAGAGCAGGACAAACATCTACATTCTCATGCTGTTTGTATGCCTCCCAATGTTTACATTTATCCATCCACTCTTTTGCCGCTTGCGCCAGATAGGTCATTTCGGCAAAAGCCTCACCGTCGTTGGGGTGATGAATGTTTATTTTATCTTTCAGCAAACCAGATTCGCGCACTTCATCTGGAGTAACCTCCACCTTTGGCATTTGAGTTGAATCGGAATTATTTGCCAGTGACTGGAATCTTTCGAGGGTAGCACTCATACCAATTACTAAAGGCATTGACGGCATATTGTCAGCAGCAGAACCAAGTATGAACTTCTGCATGATAGACATTTGTTCCATCTGATCTGTCTTTGCGCCTCTGTGTGCCTCGTCAATGATGACAACAAGTTTCTCTCCATATTCCTCTACAGTATTACGCATGAAGTCCCAACCTGTGTAGTTCCTATCGTTGCTGTACTTGATGAGATTACTGTTTGCTCCAAATTTCTGAGTATTTACGAAGTATATAGTGCCTGGTTGTAACTTGTCTGTTTTAAAACCCTTCTCGTCAATGGTTACAACCGGACGCATCATCAGTTTATCAGCCTTGGCATAGAGTTTCATCTTGCTCTGTTCGTTTAACTCAGGGGAATCACTAATCCATAGGACAATAGCATCATTTTGTGCCCCTTGATGAGTATCGCCGCAATAGAGAGCTTCGATAAATGCTGACATGATAATCGTTTTACCAGCACCTGTTGGAGCCGTAAAGGGGATGATATGTTTATCACCATCCTGTATGTATCTGCGTTGCGCTTTCTTTTGTCGCTCTCGCAATTCGTCAAGCGCCTTCTGCTGAAATTCAAATAAATCTACTAACATATGCCATTTATCTTTTTTCTATGTTAATCTTAAAGTTGTCAAGGTAATCTCTATAAAGTTGGTAGGTGTTTTTTACATTTATCTGAGCCGCTAATGCACGATAATTATCTTCGCTGTCGTCTATGATGTAAACAGTTTCTATTTCTGGATGCTGAGCGAGTTTCTCTTTTAGTTCATCGAAACCATACTCATCGATAAGTATCGCCATCCTATTCTCTGGCAAAACAGCATATTCTCCTTCGATATGAGTAGGACAAACACCATGTGCACCTGCTTTCATCCATAGTATAGACAACAACCTATCAAGTTGTGCACCTATAGAAACAGTCTCCTTGTCCAAAAATGTAAGTTTGTAGAATGCGGCATTGGCTTCAAATCCCTCAGACATCGGGAATGTAACAGGAACTTTCTTTGTTCTTTCTGGCAACTCACCAAGTTCTATTTTTGCCGCATTAAATGATTGTTTGTTTGTTGTTACAACGTATATTGTTTCTATATCTTCATGAATCTCCTCGAAAAAATCGTCAAAACTATTTATGTCAAACAATATCGCTGTTGAAGCATCCTCTTTTACAATATAAGGACACTCATCAGTAACTGAGTTTTGAGGCATTTTTTTGTCGTTAATAAGCGCAACTATTTGCTTCTTGACATCTATGCCTTGCCTACCATCAGGAATGACAAAAGATAATTGTTTAATAGATCGTTTCTGTGTAATTTCTTGAGTGTTTGAGGTAATGTATTCGCCATTGATAGGTTGACCATTAACATCTATTCCTTCAATTGAGTATTTCGTTCTTGGCCAATTTACATAGCGAGCAATACCATATTTCTCCCAATCTTCATCACCTTTGTGCAAACCTTTTGCCCTAAAAGCCGTTTCCTCGTCTGCGCTAACCTCATTATTGGTAACCATAATGCAACGGCGATGACCTCCATCTTCCTTATTTAAAAGATTGATGGCATGAAGGGTTGTTCCCGAACCTGAAAAGAAATCAAGAATAAGTGAGTTTGGCTTATTTGCAACAAAAAATCGCAACACGTCATGGACTGCATAAAGAGATTTGGGATAGTCGAAACGCTTTCCAATAATCTCATTAAGAATATTTGTTCCAAATGTCTCTGCATTGTGTGTGGGCATATTCCATACTCTTTTCGGTGGGGTAGTCCCAACTGCATAATAGATAGCATTTATCGAACCATCCTCATTATAACTTAATGTTGTTGCTTTTCCTGTTTCTATATCAGAAATTGTTCCTTCTGGGAGATAGTATACTGTTCCTGTTTCTTGCTGAGGGTTCCAATTAACTTTCAGATAACCTTTTTTCCAATTAATTACAGCTTGTTTCTGTTGTAGACTCCATAATCTTTCTTGTCCTTCTTTACTAAGTGGCCATAATGCTATACAATTATCGGGTATAGAAACAGAAAATCTGTCAACACCTTGAGGCAGAACTTCACCTATAGAATGGATAGTTCCTTTTTGCTTATCGACATAAATAGGATAAAATTGATTGGGACGAGACTCTCTAATTGCTTGGGGTGCTCTGCGGCGGAAACCTAACCACTCTATTTCTCGGTTTGACTCCTTTTTGATTTCTGAATCAAGCATATTATACTCAAATTGGGTCAATTTTGAATCTCCAAGTTCTATGATGTACAAATACTCTTCAACACGAGAAAACTGTCCAGTACGTACAACCCCCTTTGCACTTATTATACTTGTTATCATCTGAATCCTTGCTTCAGGGAACAGCTCTTCCAACAAACATCCGAGGTGATTATATTCTTTTTCATCTATCGTGACTATCAATACTGAATCTTTGGGATTCAGCAACTTTTTTGCAAGTAGTATACGACTTTCCATCATAGCAAGCCATTTGCTATGACGGTAGCTGTCATTCCCGTCAACATAGTTATTGTTATACTTCCAGTCCGTTGCACCACTATTATATGGAGGGTCGATATAGATACAATCTACCATACCAGGATAAAGGTATGCAAGGAGTTGAAGAGCATGAAAGTTATCTGCCTCTATTAGAGTATGCCACAAATCACTATCGGGTGCTTTTTGAACCGAATCAACAAAATTTAAACAAGGATAGATAGGCTCGCCATTCTTTGCCACGCAAATAAGGTCTGAAATATTAAAAATCTGTTCCTCATTCGTAACAGTATGTACACATGTGGCCTTCCCTCTACTTATCTTCTTTACCTCCCAAAGTATATCCTCTGAGAGTTTCTTGTCATCATCAGACTTGCGAATAACCTTACATCCACGACTGATAGGATAGTCGTAGAGTAAAGTCATTTCTGGCACATGGTTCTCAAATACAAGACCAAATTTCTTCTGCTTTGTTAACTCCTTCACCTCTTTTTCAATTCGCTGGCGAAGGTCAGGGTCTTGTATTCGAGCAATCAAGTCATTTATTGTAGCCATATTGTTAGATCTTTTCGGTGTCGTTTAAAAGTTCTTTGACATTAACATCAAGCAACTTGGCAATTTTATCCAAAGTTTGCAAATCAGGTTGTGTTGTATTACTACACCATTTGCTAACAGTACATGTTGACTTCCCTAATTGGTCTGCCAACCACTTTCCACTCTTCTCTTTTTCAACGAGCACTACTTTTAAGCGATTTATCTTAACCATAGTTCTTGAATATATTTAATTTAGACGCAAAGTTATATAATTTTATTGGATTAAGAACAGAAAAAGTCATTAAAACCATTGTTATTTCACGATTTTTATATAATCTGACATTCAGAATTGGCAAAAATGAAACAAAACAAATAAATGTAGTGATATTCAGAATGCACATTTGGAATTTACTTCCACTGTATTATTACTTTGTCATTGCTTGGCTGTTCTATCTCATCTTGGGCGGAAACACACAAATTATCTTGGTTTCCGCCCGTATTCGATGATTAAATCCCCATGCTATTGATTCTTTCAAAAGCTAATAATGAGTCTTAAGTACATGATCTTTGAATTATTACTTAAAATTCAAAGGTATATAAGATGCTGAAAGCAATATAAATGTTACTTTTGAGGTCTTATTTCGGGAGTAGACTGATGAAAATATGCAGTTTTCACCCAAGCTCTGTACATGCATTAATCAGTAAACGCCAATTCTCTTTGCAGGTTAGCGGACTGTAATATATAATAATGTAACTTATGGAGTCCAATAATATTTTCCCGATTATATTCCACGATAAACGTTTATAGTTTGCTCCACTCTACTCAATCACTGATAACTGCCTAGATAGGTAATCTTGTGTGCCTGTTGAATACTTCAAAGAATAGTTAATACTATATTCCTGCATTATCAACTAAAGCTTTCAGAGTATTATAAAATCCTTGATATTGATCTTTTCTCAATGGGGCTTGGACATGAGCTGCACCAACATGGCTACCCACAGAAGAAAGCTTTTGATAAATTGTATGGACTGCTTGAACATCTGCGCTATTCTGTCCCACCATTTCTTCCAACTTTGTCCACTTGATATTATCGAATCGTCCCCTAAATCTATTTGGAATTAGATTTCTGAAGAAAACTTCATCCACGACCCATTCTGTAGCCATACGCAAGTTGTCGGCAAGTTGTTTTTGGTAGACGGGTGTTAAAGGACTAGAATGGTTATCCAAAACATCCTTAGCTATTGCCAAATAGTGCTTGCATTTGCATTCATGATAGTTTACAATATAGCCAACTTCCTCAGGACAGTTTCTTAACACTTCATAGATCAATACTCCTCTTTTTCCTGCTCTTCTTGTTGATGAAGAATCTTTATATAAGTCTACATTATCCGCATACTTTATTTCTGCCAGCAACTGAGTATTGTGTGTAAACAGTATTATTGGGGAAGACATTTGTACAATTCGATTAGCAAACATTCCGATAACACATGCATCAAGGCTGTTGACAGGATCATCAAAGATGACAGGCTGCTTTACGTCCAGCAATTCACACTCAGCAATGAAAAGAGCCAAAGCACAACACTTCTGTTCCGCTTCACTTAGAACTACATCAAGCTCATGGTTGTTCTTAATGGTTAATTTAATCTTTGATAAAGGATTTGTTATGTCTGAAAGCTGTAACGACACGTTTAGATAGTCCATCTCAAATCCTTTTAATTCCTCTCTAAATTGAATTTCAAGTGCACGTACCAACTTATCGCTATAGTTCGCTGTGCACAAATTATTGACATCTGCCTCATCGGATGATACATCATAGCCAAGTTCTTTCAGCCTACGTACACCGTCTGCAATACCTCGATAGATGTTCAGCCCCATACTATCAAACAGGTATATGTTAGAATCATGTTCATTGGTTAAACCTTTGGCATAGTTCGTATCAAATACACTAATATGTCCGAGATGTGTTGATAGAGGAGAGATTAAATCCCATGCATCGGTATGATCGGTACCATTCTCCGCATAAGTCACTTCTATAGACATTGGTTGTGGGTTCTCATTAAAAATATCCTGCATGACAGAATAATTAATACTACCACTTGCCAATTTGTTAAGAATACGAAAATAGCCACTCTTGCCAGAACCATTGGCTCCAAACAGCACCGTTATGCCATCATGACAGAAATGTATTGTCTGATTAGGGACGAGTCTGTTTACATTGGCCACATGTTTTAACGTCTTTAACTCTATACGAGGTATCGCACTTCCAATATTACCTGGTAGGGCAATGGATGGAGATGTAACTCCATTTTCAATGTCTTCACAAATAAGCAAAAGTTGATTGTCAGTGAGACATCCATTGTTGGTAACAGCTGCAGCAACTAAATCCTTTGCCCATACGCTGCGACCTGACTCATGTATGAAGTTTTGTATTGTATTTCTATAGTCTAATATTACTGGCATTGTTATAAAGTCTTTAAGATTCTTGAAGCCGTTTCTGATTGATTCTTTACCATAAACTCTAATATAGCACAATATTGGTCATATAAGTTCTTGTCATATATAATGTCCGACCTGTGATTTATATTGAGGCTATCTACATACATGTTCATGTAGCTTATGATTACCTTCTTATTTCTATTCCATGAAGACAAATCCCCTCGTGTCAACTTATAGACCAAAGGAATAGATTTCATTTGGTATTTCTCTGCTATTGTATCAAACACCTTCAGTACACAGAATAACACATCGTCATCATGGTCAACTTGATTAACGACTCTCTCGAAAAACTCTATATTCTCTTCCTCAAATTGGAACCAATCATTACTTGACTCACGCAGGAATGACGGACATAGCAAATAGTCCATCTTTGTGCTTGAATCAAGCAGTATCGCTTTTTTTACTAAGGATGGGAAAAATGCATACCAAATTCTCCAGAACTGGTCATACCTCTTAGTATAAATGCAGTCAATCAAGATTGAAGACAAGATGGATTCGTGACTTTGCTTCTTTGCCATACAGTCACCAAACACAGAGGCCAGTTGTTGTATTTCATTCTCAGGTGTATTCATAAGATAGGCTGCTATCAAATCCGAATCATATATCTGATTCTCATAGTCCATAGAATCAAAACCTGTACTCTTCCAATGGTCGGAAAGCCTTACTAAACATTTATTAGCAATTACCCTGTCTTTTGGAATCTCTGTCAATAAACTCAGCATTGTCTCTGCGTCATTTAGAGTAATCTCTTCTATACGAGCCAAACTCAAACCACCGTAGAAACGCATCTGGACATACAGCATAAAATCTGCTTGTCTGTCCCAAAGATTATGCTTGACAATGATCTGTCGAATCTTGTCACAAGAACGGAAATTACCAATTTCTTTTCTACGCTTTGCATACGTAAGAATAATATCTGCAATGGTATCTTTCTCGTTTGGATATAGTTCTATCAATGCAGGTATTGCCTCTAATATCGTATCGAAACCAGTCATCAATCCCGATAGCAGGAAATCAGGGTTTAGTAACGCTTCTGTCACTCTTTGTGAGCATAGTTCTATTTCTTCTTGTGAAATCTTCTCACGATAGTAAATTAACAATGCGGCACTACCAATGTACGGCACATACTCTCTGCCCATTGACAAACCCATGAAAGTTGGATTCTTTGTAAGAGAATCCTCTACCTCAGAAATAATTTTAAGAATCTCCTTGGGCTTATCATGGAACTGATACATCCTCGCGCTATCAATATCATCTCGAAGCATTTTGTCCGCCCATACGGTTATGTTAAGACCAAACATAGCCTCATCAGAAGCATTCTGAGTCAAATCTCTGTCCTTAACAAGATGCTCCGGGAAGACTGGTTCATACTGAATAGCTTCAATGCCATTAGCCATGGTAACTGTGGATTTTGTCCATTTACGAACATTGATACGCTCCATGATGTATGGTTCGTCTGACGTTGCTTCCTTCTTCATGGATTTGTAATCATTCAGCAATTTATCTACACACAAATGCAGTTGATTCAGCCGTATCTTGTCTTCATCTTTCGTGCTATTCTCGTAAGCTATCTGCAAATGAGTGAGCAAGTTTTCAAGATGGAGTTTTCTGTGTTCCATATCAGCAGATTTCTTACGCTCTGTCGCATAATCTTTGTGACTCATATACACAAAAGACATCGATGCAATATGATACTCATTAATCTGTCTATGCAAATCCAATTGTAAGAACCTAATATCCTGTATCAGGAACAAGAATAAATCAAACAACTCATTGTAATGTGCCAGCACAATGCTAGTTACTATGGCATACAAAGAAGCACTATGACTATTCTTTAAAATACGCCATAGGATCATTCTAACCCTCTCTATATTTTTTTTCTTTTCTTCTCCTTCTAACTGATCCAACAGGTATTTTTCTATAGCCATGTGGATTGACTCTAACAGATTTGGCACTGATATTCCAGATGATCCTCTATACATATTCCATAGCATAGAAGAGCACAATACCTTGTGCTGTGAACCATCATCAAAGGAAACTGTAACTTCATCCAACTTCTGTAACTGCTTGCCTCTTTTGTCAAAACAAAATACGCATGCGTCAACGAACTCTATGACAAAGTCAAGAGTTGCATTATCTTCAAGTGAAGCAAGGCTTTCTGTATTAAGAAGTCCCAAGATAGGCGTTTGGTATGGGCTCGGTGGAAAATAGTTCATACCCGAACCCTCTGGATTCAAACCAAAATATAGCTCTGTACCAATATTACTATAATATCTGTCATTATCTTTAGACTCTGACCAGAAGAGTTTAAGTATTGCAAGAAGTTGCTCTCTGCATACAAAATAGGCATTGATGTCCACCAATGCATCTTGAGGAGTTATAAGATATTCTACAATATCATGATATGGGCTATTATGATGAATCCATGAATTCTTGACAACTTTTGCAAGTACGCTTTTAATTTCATCTTGAATATAGATAGCATATCTACAAACTAAGGCAGCCCAATCTTTCATGTTGATCTGCCAAAAATAGAGGTTCCCATCTTTTTTATTAGCCTGAATATCAAATATTCTGAGAGCTAAAAGACCAGCTATCTTGACAATCTCTTCATTTTTCTTTCGTTTATTTGAATATCCATTGAGGATATTATAAACTACAGAAAGATTGTTTATATAATAATCCTCTTTATTGTTGTTGATGAAAGATATAACAGCCTCCCAACCAGAACCAATAGAATTACTTATTGGAATCCTAATGCCATTCTTATATGGCAGATACTGTGTTACTATATGGCATGAAACACTAACTGTATTCGCAAATGTATTAAACCAATAGTAATCATCTTCAGTTAATCTTGTTTTGTACTTATTAATAAAAATTGGAGCATAAACATCTGATGAACCAACAACCTCCAAAATTGTATTTACCCAACGGTCATCAATGCCTTTCTCAAACATCACTCCTATGATGGTATCAACAACGGCCTCTTTACTGCTCACCTTATCTGTAAACCATCTACGAAAAGCATTGGCATAACTAATAGTCGGTTTTGAAACAAGTTTACATTCTACTGATTCTTTATCTGTCAGTTCAGAAAGAAGCATATAATCTAACGCCCAATCGGTATACAAATCGTGTTTTACGAACACACCACGATGTTCTATCTCGCCGATTATATCTTCCTTGATCAAGCTATCAACACAATCAACATCAAGGCCGTCTGTTGGAATAACAAACAAACCTGTAGTCTGCTTCCTTCTTATAATCTCAAATAGACATGCCTCTATTTTTCTTCCAGATGATGACATTCCTCTGACTTTCTGCTTCCATACTCTTTCACGGAATGCCTTTTCATTGCTATCAGTTCCTCCTACCTCGCAGTATCTTGCCAGATAAAAGGGTATTGAAAATTGATGACGGAGTTTGTCATCCAATGGTAGCCTAATACCAGTTTCTTTCTCAAAATTATTAAGTTCATAATCCTGCAAAGCGTCAACTGACTGAAGTATGAAATCCAATTGAAAATCTTCTTTCAACATCGCAATTAAATCCTCTTGTGAGTTTTTCTTGCAAGTGACAATAAAATTCCAACCTTCTCGTTTCAGTTTGTCAACTAGCACCAATGCTACTCGTCTATTATTCAAATCAAGAAGTTGCTCAGCAGAATCCAATACTAGAATTTTGTTTTTAACCTCAGCAAAATAGCTATAAAATTCTGCAAAGGTATAATTGTGATGAAGATGGAATAAAGTGTTTAGATCCACCTCATTTAATTGACCAGTATTTATTATAAAGAACACATAGTCTCTATTATCCTTATATTGCTCGTAATAATCTTTCAATACAGCCGATTTTCCAGACCCACTTTCGCCAGCCAGCATGACATTGTTATTGCCAGGAATCAAAGCCATCAACCTATTCGTTGCGACACTTCTATCAAATTTATAAGCTATACCTTCGATGTTTATTTGGTTTTTTATATAGTCTAACTGAGAATAATTATAAGCAGACAAATCCTCTCTAATATGTTGTAGATTGCTTTCTGAATTGAAGAATACATCATAAGCAAGCTCATTTTTCAAAACTGCATCAAGAATATTATCGCCATACATCCATTCCAATTGAATATTGCAGTCTTTAGCAACCTGTTCAATATTCTTCTGTTTTTCAGTCTTTGTTTCACCCCTCTTCCGGGGATTACCAAACTCAAGATTCGTATAGACAATCATCTTGGATTGGCTTGGGTGATTGTTGTGTGCAGTTTTAATTGAATGTTCAATCAATGATGCATTGATCTCATTATCGAAATACTTCGCCTGAAATCCAATTTCCTCGCCATCAACTACAATCGTTTCGGTTTCATTACCCGCATGATTCTTGAAATAGGGCAAAGAATCCCCCAACTCGTACCTGCATCTAAACAACATACGAGCCAATGCCTCAAAGGCTATTTCCTGATAGTCTGGATATTTAGATTCAAAATCTTTCCAACTTGGGTATTTCATTTTTTTCCTTTGTTTGTCAGTATTACTTCTTTAATCCCAACTTCTCCACATTCATCAGAAGTTTGACATTGGGTGTTTCAAACTCCCATCGTGGTACTATACTCTGCGCATTTTGTTTAATGTAAGCATACAATGCTTTGAAGTCATCAAGACCATCATATCCGAAAATCACCTTTATCTTGTCCAGATAGTTGTTTGATTCGGCACGCGCAAATATCTCAAATGGACGTCGCTGATTACAGGCATATAGTATACAGTGGGGGAACCAACGGCTAAACCTGCTCTCATCAGGTTTGTGCGTAAGATGATACAACCATGCCACGAAATCAGCCTGGCAAATGTTTTCAATCGAAAGAGCAGGACATGATTCCATCCTATCACGAACTATCTTTGCTTGTAATGAATAATAGCGCTGTGAAGCATTCTGATTTTGGTTATATGTGGTGTACAGAAAGTGTTCAAACTCTCTGTATGTATAGGTTACATCATACTCCGTATTACCTAGCTTGTTATAAAACGATGTATTGAATAGGTCTGCTACTGCAACAAAGCATTCGTTTTTAAGAAGAATAGCGATGAAACATAACATCAGCTCATATTCTATAAACTTCATATTATCCTCTTCCTCCTGATACACATACGTCACTTCGCGTCTCTCCTTAGTGTAAAGATGAATACTCTCGAAGAAACGCATATAACTATCAAAGGTCACATCTATCAAGTCATTCCTACATACATTTTTCAGCAACTCTATCCACTCATCACGATAAGGTACAAAATCCTTTATGCTTGTCATAAAATGCTCATAGTAATCAGAATGATTATCACATGAAGGCAGTTGAAAAGATTGGAGATTCTCAGAGAATGTGTGCAGATATTCCCTAACAGCACCAGCAGCATTCGCCCGACCTTCTGCAACAAAAGAGATTGCTCTTCGATATGCGGCAGTTGTTCCTAATGTTATCTTGTCATCAGCAAGGATATAATCAGGCACACGTCCCAATTTGGGTTTCACAAACAAAGGCTTGTTATATACCCATCGAACAAGTTCCTCAAACTTCTGTGCATACTTGTTCGGATCGGTGAAGTCAATATACTTACGCGAACCATAGTAAACTGGCAGGTAAGGCTTACCTGTCTCTTCATTCACCTCAAATGCGGCAACTACGAATTTGTTCTCATTACTCTGCTGCTCATAGACCCTTCTTGATATAATCTGTGCCTCTGTACCAGCACCACCTTTACGTTTGTCGGACTTCTCAGAATACATCTTATCACAGATTATCAGTACCTTCTGAATTGAAGGATCCGACACCATTTGTTCCATGAACACATCTGCATCATCCCCTTCTTTCAGATCCCATTTGTCCAAAATGGCATCAATACCACTCTCAACAAGTTCCGTCGCAATATCCAACACCCTCTGTTCATGTTCTGGTGTCGTCCAGCTATATGATATAAATACTTTGGGGCTTTCCATTGTTATTTTAATTCTAATTAGTTTTGACCGAGGTTACGATTCTCGCAAAGACTAAATCAACAGATTTACAAATCTGAACTGCGATTCTGAAACACTATTGATATTTCTCTCCATGTATTATTCTTTTGTTAACTTTGGTTCCACATTTACATATATATATACCAATACTTGCCAGTAAATTATGTGCTATTATTAACTTGTCATTCCAACTCTTTCAACTCCATCATTAGCCTTCCAAGCTCCGAGTATGTGTAATCCCGACCCGAGGCTTCTTTCTCACCAATAGATCGATTGGCATTGGCCATAGCATTTTCAAGGCTTCCACCATTGCGCTCAAAGTAACCGTGAAGTCCCTTGGTCTTGATGAAGAACTCTATCGTTTTCCGATACTCGACACATTGGTTGAGGTCTTTAAGCAATGGCTCCTGCTCATCATATGGACGTGAGGTGTATCGGAAATAATAGAGAAAGAACAGTTCTGTGCAGCGATGAGTTTCGAAGAACTCGACCTCGCAGTAGATGCCTTTCTTTGGCTTGTCGATGGGCTTGGCATACTTTGTCTTTAACTTCTGATATTGTGAACGCTCTGGCTCTTTGTCCTTTGTGTCCATGTCGATGATGCAGAAGATATGGCTGTAACCCATTGCCACCCCCTCTGCAATCTTGGCTTCTAGTTCCTTAATATTGGTATGTTTCGGATAGTCTGGCTTGATGGTCAGACGCTTGAATACATCGCATAGGGACTTGAAATAGAAGAACTCGGTTGGTCCTTCTCCCAAGATGAGTGCTGTTTGACGTTGCTTTCCCATATCAGTCCTCCAGATTTATAAAGATACTACCCAGTTCTGGTTTTGCACCTAATCGCCCAATGCGATACGAATTGTATATCGACAGGTTCTTATGTAAGCCAAATGAATCACCACGAGCATACTCGGATGATGCGGTCTCTTTGTTCTTCTCCACAAACCACACAACACCTCTGTTCTCATTGATTAAATCCTGAGATAGGAGCGTTGTTTCCTGGCTCGTGATTATCAACTGCGATTTCTCCGAGTTGAAAATGAAAACATTAAGATAGTAGTACAACAAATCATTGTGCAAATCCTCTCCTAATTCATCAAGATAGTACACATGGGAACTTGTTATCATATCATATAACGCATCCAATATGCGTATGTATTTTATCGTACCTTTCGACTGCCATTTGAGTGGAATGTCAAAATCTCCATTAATAGAATGATTGACAAACGCTACAGAATCAGCAGTCGGTTTAAGCAAGGCCTCTTTCATTTCCTGAGGAATGTTTTCCTTTTGAATGCGTTCCCGATATTCCGATGGAACGAAACGGTCTTCTATAATAGGTCTATATTCTAAGATGTTCAAATCAGCCTTTTGCAGCATTGTGTTATAGAATTTACGCTTTGGGGGAGTGTTGTAAGCATCCTTTAAGATTTCAACAATACCTTTTTCTCCATCACCATCCACATCATGATAATTGTCCATAATCCAACTATGGAGCACATTGAAGGGTGCGATATCCTCTTTCAGCGCAGCCTTACTGCAAACAGATAAGACACTATGGTTATTCAAAGTGTTCTCACGAATACTTTCTTGGGTCTTAACCTGTAGTTTCAGACTTGTACCAAACTTGACATCGGCCTGTATGTTTTCGCCAACAAATGAACGCTCATAAAATAGTGACTTTGACTTGTTGGGATAATAATACAAGACTTCATTCAAAATGTATTTCTCGTTAAATGACACATCGTAATCATATCTGATGCCATTAGCATAGAATGACACATGCATCTCAATGGGGGCGTTCTTTGTGAGAATGAAAGGAATACTGCCATTTATTCTTTGGGTTGCATCAGACTTAGGCAACACCAGTAAGCGAAATACTTCATTTAATGCAATCAACATATTTGACTTGCCTGAAGCATTTGGACCATATAGGATGCCTAATTTATACAAGAACACGCCATCGGCAACTTCTGTAACAAGTTCCGATGAGGGCCCCTTTGCTAAGAAACTCAACTCCTGCTTGTCGCGAATGGAAAGGTAATTCTTTACCCAAAAATCTCGTATCATATCCCAAATATTTTATTTGTTTTTGTAATTTTGCTACAAAAATACGAATAATATTTGATATACATACTATATTGATAGCTAATTTTTGTAATTATCATACGATTTTATATGTATTTAACTCTTTAATGTGTGTAGAGATGGCAAATTTGTACGATTTACTGTCCAAAGTTTTTGCCCGAAAATCCATTTTTCTAGTGCATCAGCAAAGGGACTGCATTGGATTGTAGTTCGTAATTCCAACTTCTTGACGTAATCACACGCGTATTATTATAATATGGTATTATCATCGTCTGCGAATTTGCACATCATGAGCCGTATGTCCTCAATGTACAACTGCGACAGGCTGTCGCAGTTTTGAATTACAATCGAAGAAACAATCCACATAAGCCAACAAAAACTGCACATTTTTATGTTTTTTGTGGTTTGCAAAAGTTAAATACGTTAAATCTTCGTCTTTTTCATCCTCTATTAAATTCATGAAATCACTTTTCTACCGTTTTAAATAAAATCAATTGAAAAACAATAAGTTGCAAATACGTTGATTGCTCCTCCTTGCAGTCCGTCACCATCCCAGAGTCAGTAACAAATATCAAAGGGAATCCATTTGTTGATTGTCCGGCAAGAGTTATCAATCATTCCAATCATTTTACTATATTTGAGGGT
>Ga0256406_1003703_pt1 | contig 18534 bp, 16 predicted proteins | sample RumenRJG_03DNA_FD_185986 | JGI IMG/M metagenome (GOLD analysis project Ga0256406, IMG submission 185986) | Bovine rumen microbial communities from Lethbridge, Alberta, Canada - RJG_03 | ecosystem: Host-associated > Mammals > Digestive system > Stomach > Rumen | place: Canada: Alberta | collected...
CGGGCGGCCGTCGATCTCGCGGTCCTGGAACTCTCCGCTCGAAGGATTCGATGTTTTCACGAGGACGAAAATCCCCTTGTCTTCTTTTCTGCAGACATCGATGAACGGCTTCACCCCGTCGCTCCCGAGGTACGGATTTACCGTCGCAAAATCCTCGTGGAAGGGCGTATACGTGCGGCTCCCGACCTGAACAGACCCGAGATGCGCGAGCGCGTAGGAAGCGGATGTCGATCCGATGTCCCCCCGCTTCACATCTCCGATCACAAGCAGACCCTTTTCCTGACAGTACGATACGGTCCGCTCGAAGGCGATCAGCCCCGGAACGCCGTACTGCTCGTACATCGCGATCTGCGGCTTGACCGCCGGAACGAGATCCGCGACCGCGTCTACAATTTTCCGGTTGAAGTCGATGATCGCAGCCGCGGCGCCCTCGAGTGTCTCGCCGTACTCCTCAAACGCCTTCTCCTGAATATACCTCGGAATAAAATCAAGCTTCGGATCAAGTCCGACCACGATCGGAGCTTCCGTCTTCTCGATTTTTTCAATCAGTTTGCTGATCATACGCATTCTCCTTATTTTTTCTCCTGGTAAACAACCGATCCTCTGCAGATCGTATACAGAACCTTTCCGTAAACCTCCCGGCCGTTAAACGGCGTATTTTTTCCCTTTGAATGAAACGTCCGCACATCGATCCGGTAGCGGATATCCGGATCGATGATCGTGACGTCCGCGATCTTTCCCTCCGCAAATGAGCCCCGGTCGTGCAGATGGAGGATTTTCGCCGGATTCAGGCTCATCTTCTCCGCCATCTGCGACGGTGTGATGATGCCGGGACGCACCAGTTCGCTGATCACCAGCGGAACCGACGTCTCAAGGCCGGTGATTCCAAACGCCGCCTCCCTCATCGGTTTGTTTTTATCCTCCGCCGTGTGCGGCGCGTGATCCGTCGAGATCACCTCGAACACGCCGGTGGCAAGACCTTCGAGAAGCGCGTCCCGGTCAAGCCGCGTGCGCAGCGGGGGATTCATTTTATACGAGGTATCTCCCGGAACGCGGTCCTTGCTGCAGAGCGTGAAATGATGCGGGCAGACTTCGCCGGATACATCATACCCTTTGCGCTTTGCCGCGCGGAGCATATGGTACGATCCCGCTGTCGAGCAGTGACAGAGGTGCAGATGCGCTCCGGTCTCGTGTGCGAGCATGATGTCCCTTGCGATGATCGCGTCCTCCGTGTCGTTTCCGATCCCGGGCAGTCCCTCCGCCCTCGAGTACTCATCCTCATTGACGCAGCCTCCGTGCACCAGATTTCTGTCCTCACAATGATCGAGGAACGGGATGTTCAGACGCGCGCAGATCCTCAGCGCCTCCCTGCAGAGGTACGAGTTCATGACCGATTTCCCGTCCTCGCTGATCGCAGGAATCCCCCGTTTTACCATTCCTTCGATGTCGGACAGCTCCAGGCCCTTCTGGTCCATTGTGACCGCCCCGGTCTGGAGCACATGGACGAGAGCCTCATGGGCCGCCTTGTTCACGACGTAATCGACGCGGTCCGGCCGGTCGATGACCGGCTTCGTGTTCGGCATGGCGACAACCGTTGTGATTCCGCCCCGCGCGGCCGCTCGCGTGCCGCTGCTGATGTCTTCCTTTTCCGTCTGGCCGGGATCCCGCAGATGAACGTGCATGTCGATCAGTCCCGGCATGACGTAACACCCGGCCGCGTCGATCACCCGGTCCGCCGTGTACGGAATACTCCTGCTGCAGCCTGCGATTTTTCCGTCCCGGATCAGAAGATTATATACGCCGTCGCGGCCTGTGCCCGGATCGATCACCCGGCCGCCGCGAATCAGAATTGTCTCACTCATACGCCCTCCCGCCGATTATAACCGGCCGTCTCCACCCGGCCGGCACAACCGTTCCGGCTAAAGGAAACGCTCTGAATTATGCATACAAAATCAAAGTAAGTATACCGTAAACGTACGATGATTTCAATTCGCCGGCCGGTTCCGTCCCGATCATTCTGCAGACCGGACAGCCGGAGCAGCCCGTCTGTTAAGCGAACGGGCAGTTCCACATCCTTGTAAATTTGCAGCGAGAGTTCTCCGGCTGACTTTCTCATTTGTTTCTCCCTCCAGAATATAGTCCGAACTCTTGTTGTACTGTATTATATCATACTGATTTTCACTTTTATTATACACGTGTTGTGCAAATTAATCGAACAAAACGCACATCTGTCAGGGAGAAAAACACAGCAAATTCACATATTGCTCTTACGTATCTCACCTGCTACAATGATATTGTGCTTAAACGCACACGATCAGACACAGACGATCACACATCAGGGTGCGAAACATGGCAAAAAAAGCGACAATTAATATGGTAGCAGAACTGGCCGGCGTCTCCCGCGGAACGGTCGACCGGGTATTGAATCAGCGTCCGCACGTCAAGCCGGAGGTCCGGGAGCGGGTGCTCCGCGCGATGAAGGAACTCCGCTATATTCCGCCCCACGAGGAGCAGGCGGAGGCGCTCGGCCTGGAGTCTGACGACAGCCGCCCCCCGCGGAAGCTCGGCGTCCTGCTGTCCTCGGAGACCGGTTACTTTTTCAGCGAGGTCATGCACGGTGTACGCGACGCACAAGATATTCTCCGCACCTCCAATGTAGAGATTCTCGTGGAAAAATGTGAATCCGGTGTTCCCTACGAATACATCGAACGGCTCGAGCGGCTCGAATCGCAGAAGATCAGCGGGCTTGCGGTATGCGCAAAAAACAACCCGGCGGTCACGGATAAAATCAACGCGATGATCAGCAACGGCATCCCGGTGATCACCCTGAACTCAGATCTTCCCGACTCGAAACGGCTCTGCTTCGTCGGCCAAAATCCCTACAGCAGCGGCCGCGTCGCAGGCGACCTGATGTCCAAATGCCTCCGCACAACAGACCGGCTTCTGATCGGCGTCGGCAACCCGGAATTCGACGGTCATCGCCTGCGGCTGGAGGGATTTCTTGCGCGCATGGAGGAAGCGGGATTCTCGCGCGCCAATATGACGACCGTCACGACTTTTAACGATTATGATCTCACGGCAGAAAAAGTCCGGGACGCTCTGCGGAAGGATCCGGATATCCGCGGGATCTATATGGCCAATCACAGCGTGACCGGCTGCGCGGATGCGGTGAGAGAACTGGGACTGACCCGCCGCCTGCGCATCATCAGCCATGATTTAACAAAATCGACCCAGCGTCTCCTGCGAAATCGTGAAATCGACTTCGTCATCACACAAAACATTTATGATCAGGGATACCGTCCCCTGATCTATCTCCAGAATTACCTTGAATACGGGAGTATTCCGGAGAGTGAACAGGGATCGATCAACATTGTCTGCACAGAAAATCTCAGTTGATCATCCATTCCTTGACTTTCATTTTCTTTCTCCATATAATTGATTTGTAATTTATTTCACTATGGAGGAAACAAAAGATGAGCAAAGGAACAGTCAAATGGTTTAACCCGGAGAAGGGGTACGGGTTTATAACCGGAGACGACGGCAAAGACATTTTCGTACACTGGAGCGCAATTCAGGGCGACGGTTTCAAGTCCCTCGCGGAAGGCCAGAGCGTCACTTATGACGTGACAGAAGGCGAAAAAGGCATGCAGGCATGCAACGTCGTAAAGAGTGAATAATCCTTTATGATCAAATACAAAAAACCGGCCGGCAGGAGATCTTTGACGGATCCCGAACCGGTCTGTTTTTCTGTTGTATCAATGATTATTCCGCCCGGGATGAGGACGCAGTGCTCTCCGTCACGACGGCGCTGTCGGAAGAAGCGGATGTACTCTCCGCTGAGGAGGAAGTATCCTCACCGCCGGAATTCGACGTGTCGGAACTCAGATCGCTGAGATAATTCTGAATATCTGTGAGATTCATATCGATCGTAGACGAACTCTGATTCGCCTCTGCCTCCGCCTTCGTCTGTCTGTAGACTGCGGTTGAAAACCATGCGATCAGGCCGCCGAGCACAACGACAATCGCGAGAATCTCAAGTCGGCGTACAATCTTTTCCTTCCGCATGATTTTCTGGCGGTTTTTCTTCTGTTCCTTATATTCGTCAACTTTTTTCTGGCTCATTGTAAAGCTCCCCTGTGATTGATTTTATTGCGCCGCAAGCCCGGCTTGCAAAGAAGCGCTACAAGACATTATAATAAAACACGCTTGAAATTTCCATGTTTTTTTATGATTCAACTGTGATAATCCTGTGATTGGAACCGCCGGCGGATAGATCCCGCCGGATCCGCACTGATTTCAGGGAGGTTCAATAAACGAAATGACAGCACTTGAGCTGAAACAGATCAGAAAATTTATGCACGCGCTGCTTCTGACCGACGCATTCGACGATTTCTGTGTCGCGGAGGTTCATCTGGTAACGTTCGCGGAATTTACGATTGACGGAACCCTCCACCCGGAGTTTTTCGGCGGCGCGGAGGACGCCGGGCCGGAATACGGAGAAGCGTCTTCCGGATCGCTCATCCGCTGGAAATTGCTGCGCGGCAATGTTTACTCGCTGATCCGCGGAACACGCCCGCCCCTCTCCTTTCGCATCGTGTTTCTTCTTCCGCGGGAACAGACCGATGCCCTCATCCGGGACAGCGGTTCAAATCTCAGCGAAAAAGATGTGAAAAGTCTCTCACTCAACTGCATCTTCCGGGACGGATCACTCCTTCTTACAAGCGGATGCTCCATCACCGCATTCACGAAGGAACGGACGCTCGAGCGCGCCTGGGACGACGCGGTCGTCTCCTTTGCCCGGCGTCTCGGGATCGACTGAAGACGGTGAATCGGCAATTCGCTTACAGCAGCCACAGACGGCCGCTGTGGCTGCTGTAAGCGAAACAAATCAATCACAGCGCGAAGGGCAGGCGCCAATTACAAGGATTGGAAGTTTTCGTTCTCTTATCTGGCAAGTTTTACCATCATCTCATTCGTACGTTTCACGAAGTCGGTCATCTGCTCCGGCATCAGCGGTCCGTTCGCGATCATCGCGAGATCAAAAAGCTGCTCGCAGAAGGGCTTTACCTTGTCCGCGTCCCCGCGGTTGTCGTATACATATTTCACCACCGGATGCTTCGCGTTCAGCACCAGCGTGATCTCCTGCATTCCGTTCAGTTCTTCCGGTTTCATACCGTACATCTTCATCATTTCCGCCATACGGCGTCCCTGCTCGGAAAGTGTGACCACAGCGGAGACTCCCTCGTCCCGGAGCTGTTCGACTTTCACATTCAGCTGATCATTGTCCAGCGCTTTTCGGAAGACATCCTGCAGTTCCTTCGACTCGTCCTCAAAGGTCTTCCCCTCTTCCTTCATATCTTCGCCGACTTCTGCGTCGATTCTCTGGAAACGCACCTTCTCATTGTCGCGCTCCACGAAGGTGATGTAATTATTATCGATCACATGATTCAGGATCACCGCATCCTTGCCCTGAGAACGGAACATATTGATGTACTGACTCTGCATAACCGGATCCGTGACATAATAGATCGTCGTCTTCTCCGGCTCCTTGTCCCCGTCTGCGGCATCCTTATCCGGATCGCCGTTCTTGTCTTCCCCTTCTCCGGCCTTTTCCTCTGCAGTCTTCTCAGCCTCTTCCGCTTCGGACTCATCTTCCTTCTCGTTTTCTTTGATGCAGTCCTCAAGCGTCAGATATTTGTCATCGAGGTTTTTGAACAGGACGAAATCCTTCATGCGCTTGTTGAATTTCTCATCGCGGATGCATCCGTATTTGATAAAGGGCGCGAGATCGTCCCAGTATTTTTCATAATTCTCACGGTCTGTCTTGCACATGCCGGAGAGCTTGTCCGCGACCTTCTTCGCGATGTAATCCGAAATCTTCTTTACAAAACCATCGTTCTGAAGTGCGCTTCTCGACACGTTCAGCGGGAAATCCGGGCAGTCGATGACACCTTTGAGCAGCATCAGATATTCCGGAATCACCTCTTTGATATTATCCGCGACAAAAACCTGGTTATTGTACAGCTTGATCGACCCCTCGATCCGGTCGTACTCCGTGTTGATCCGCGGAAAATAGAGGATTCCCTTCAGATTGAACGGATAATCCATATTCAGATGGATCCAGAACAGCGGCTCCTTATAATCGAGAAATACGTGACGGTAAAACTCTTTATACTCCTCATCCGTACATTCGGAAGGCTGTTTCGCCCAGAGCGGATTTGTATCATTGACCGGCACCGGACGTTTTTTGATTTTGACCTGTTTTTTCTCCGGCTCCGTCTCGACTACTTCCTTATTTCCGTTTTCGTCCTCGCGCTCTTCGGTTTTCGCCGGTACCGTGATATGCTCGATGATCTCATCATCCTCCCGGAGATCCGATTCATCAATCGTCTCATACTCCGGCTCCGCATTTGCCTTCTCCAGATAAATCGGCACCGGCATAAATGAGCAGTACTTCTCCAGGATCTCGCGAACCTTATACTCATTCGCGTAAGGAAGGGCATCTTCGTTCAGATGAAGCGTCACCGTCGTCCCGACCTCCGCGCGGGTCCCGTCCCCGATCGCGTAATCCGTACTGCCGTCGCATTCCCAGTGAACCGGCGCCGCCCCCTCACGGAACGACAGCGTGTCGATATCGACCTGATCCGCTACCATGAAAGCGGAATAAAAACCGAGACCGAAATGGCCGATGATCTGATCCTGATCCGCTTTGTCTTTATATTTTTCGAGAAATTCCGTCGCGCCGGAGAAGGCGATCTCGGTAATATCCTTCTTCACTTCCTCCGCCGTCATGCCGATGCCGTTATCGATAAAGGTCAGCGTTTTTTCCTTATCATCCGTCACGACATGAATTTCCGGCTTGTATCCGTCCGGAAGCTGCGCCTCGCCGACCGCGTCGAGCTTCTTTCTCTTCGTGATCGCATCCGTCGCATTTGAAACCATCTCACGGATAAAGATGTCCTGATCCGAATACATCCACTTCTTGATAATCGGGAAAATATTTTCACTGTTAATTGAAAGATTTCCGCGTTCCATATCCATAATCATCACTCCTTCAATCCATTTCTCATTTTTTCATTAATAATTATCGTAATGCAGGAGTGACCGAAAGTCAAGAAAAAATCAGCACTCATTTATGTCGAGTGCTAGCAAACTCTGTTTTGTTCCGATTTTTCCGATAATTTATCGATTTTCAGCTCAAACCCATTGAAAAACACGTCCGGGTCATGTAGCCTGAATAACAGAAGAAATTCGTTGAGCCAACAACAAGCAGAAAGGAGAACGGCTCACATCCTGCAGAGTGCAGGCTGAGCAGCCGGAACAGAATGAATCTAAGTGAACTAAAACCCGGAGAATCGGCGGTCATACGCAGTGTCGGAGGCTCAGGTGCTCTCCGACAGCACTTTCTTGATATGGGCGTCATCCCCGGTGCGCAGATTAAACTGATCAAATTTGCCCCCATGGGGGATCCGATGGAATTTCAGCTGCACGGCTACGAGCTGACGCTGCGCGTCGACGACGCAAAGCAGATCGAAGGCAGCCCCGCCGCCGCTCGTTCCGGGGAACCGGATGCTCCTGAATCATCTGTGAACTATCACGAAAACCAGTATGAACACCCCGGACTCGGCGAGGGCGGCCGCTATCACACAAAAGCCGGCGAACATCCTCTTCCGGAGGACACCATGCTGACCTTCGCTCTGGCCGGCAACCAGAACAGTGGCAAAACGACGCTGTTCAATCAGCTCACCGGCTCGAATCAGCACGTCGGCAACTTCCCCGGCGTCACGGTGGACCGCAAAACCGGCGTGATCCGCGGCTATCCGAAGACTGAGATCACAGATCTTCCCGGCATCTACTCCATGTCTCCCTACAGTGCGGAGGAGATCGTCACACGGCAGTTCATCATCAATGAGAAACCGAAGGGAATCATCAACATCGTCGACGCGACGAATATCGAGCGGAATCTCTACCTGACCATGCAGCTGATGGAACTGGACTGCCCGATGGTGATCGCGGTCAATATGATGGACGAGCTGACCGGAAACGGCGGATCAATCCGTGTCAATATGATGGAGGATATCCTGGGCGTTCCGATCGTCCCCATCTCCGCCGCAAAAAACGAAGGAATCGACGAACTGATCCGGCACGCGGTCCATGTGGCACATTATCAGGAACGGCCCGGACGTCTCGATTTCTGTGACGAAAATGATCACGGCGGCGCGGTGCACCGCTGCCTTCACGGCATCATGCATCTGATCGAGGATCACGTCCGCGCAGCCGGAATCCCGATTCGTTTCGCGGCAACCAAGCTCGTCGAGGGCGACAAAAACGTGGAGAAAGCACTCCACCTCTCGCAGAACGAGAAAGAAATGATCGAACATATCATCGTCCAGATGGAGGAGGAACGGGGTCTTGACCGCGCCGCAGCCATCGCGGATATGCGCTTCTCGTTTATCGAAAAGCTGGTAAAACGTACGGTTGTGAAGCCCGGAGAGAGCAAAGAGCATGCGAGAAGCACTGCCATCGACCGGATCCTGACCGGAAAATATACCGCGATTCCCGCATTCATCGGGATCATGGCGCTGGTATTCTACCTGACATTCAATGTGATCGGCGCAGCACTCCAGAACCTGCTCGCCTACGCGATCGGTTCTCTTCAGACGGCGGTCGATCACGCCTTCACAGGCTGGCACGTCAACGCGGCGGTCCACTCGCTGGTGATCGACGGAATCTTCACGGGAGTCGGAACCGTCCTGAGTTTCCTGCCGATCGTCGTCACGCTCTTTTTCTTCCTGTCTCTTCTGGAAGATACCGGCTACATGGCGCGAATCGCCTTCGTCATGGATAAGCAGCTCCGGAAAATCGGTCTCTCCGGCCGGAGCATCGTCCCGATGCTGATCGGATTCGGATGCAGCGTCCCTGCGGTCATGTCAAGCCGCACGCTTCCATCGGATCGCGACCGGAAAATGACGATCCTGATGACACCGTTCATCAGCTGCTCGGCGAAACTGCCGATCTACTCGTTTTTCTGCGCGGCCTTCTTCCCGGGACACGGCGCGGTCGTGATGGTCGCTCTGTACTTTCTCGGTATCGCGGTGGGGATTCTCGCGGCGCTTCTGTCGAAGAATACCCTCTTCAAAGGTGAAGCCGTTCCCTTTGTCATGGAACTGCCGAACTACCGGATGCCGAGTCCGAAAAACGTCGCACTGCTGCTCTGGGAAAAAGCGGCGGATTTCCTGCACCGGGCGTTCACGATCATCTTCATCGCGACACTGGTGGTCTGGTTCCTTCAGACATTTGACATCCGCATGCAGATGGTCACCGACTCCAGAACGAGCATTCTCGCCCTCATCGCGGGATGTATCGCGCCGATATTCGCCCCGCTCGGTTTCGGCGACTGGCGTATCTCCACGGCCCTGATCACCGGATTCATGGCGAAGGAAAGCGTCGTCTCCACGCTGAATGTCCTGTTCGGCGGTATGGCGAAGGTACAGGCGGCGCTGCCCCTTTCGAGCGTGCTTCCGCTTCTGGTATTCTGCCTTCTCTACACCCCGTGCGTCGCGGCGATCGCGTCGATCCGGCGCGAGCTCGGCCGCAGATGGGCCCTCGGCGTCATAATCAATCAGTGCGTCATCGCATGGATTTGTGCTTTTCTCACCCGGCTGATCGTCCTGGCCGTCCTGTAAATCCGGTTCGGCAGAACTCCTTCAACGCTGCGCGATGAAAACTGCGGGGCTGTACGGCAATATGCCGTACAGCCCCGCGATCTGTATCGTATAAAAACAGAGGACATCACCAGGCGCCGCCTCCGCCGCCCCCTCCGCCGCCTCCGGAGAAACCGCCCCCGCTGAAAGAACCGCTGCCGAAGGATCCCCCTCCGGAATCAATCGGTCTCGCGGCCGCACTTACAAACGAATGGCTCATCGAATTCATCATGCTCCCGTACCAGATCGGCGAAAAGAAGAAACCGCCCCGGAAATCCGATTCGTACCAGTCCGGATTTTTCAGATGCATCTCCGCAAATTTCTCCGCGAACTGCGTCGACATCCCCAGCACGTACGCATAGGGCATGATTGTATAAAAGTATTCCGGATCCTGATCCGACAATTCCTTCATCTTCTCGTATTCCGCGTCCCGGATGAAATCCCGGAATCCAAGAACCTTCCCGTACAGCGCGGCCCCTTCCTTTGTTCTGGCGGGCATGAAAATTCCGCAGATCAAAATCACGGCCGTGACGATGAGAAACCCTGCCGACAGCTTTCCGATCATCAGAAGGATGACGGCTGCCGAAAGAATCAGAAGCACTCCTCCTGCGATAAAACGGCCCGCCGTTTTTCCCCTTCCGGACGATCTTCTCCGGTCGTATCCGTCACAGACAAATGCAAATCCGATAAGAAGGAAAACTTCCGCGGCGAGTACGCCGAGTACCGCGCCCGATGAATTCCGCGCGTTTGCGAACACCGTTCCCCCATAAAGGATCCCCGCAAACAGAAGACAGATATACCGCAGCACGCTCGAGGCAGTCCGGAAAACCTTATGCTCCGCAAAATAATCATTCAGAGACGATTTTGCACCGCTCACCGCCGTATACAGATCCTCGGGCAGCCTGTCCATCCGCACCGCGGTCTCTCCGTTTTTATCTGCCGGCACTCCCTTAAACAGTCCGCGAAACAGAGCCGCCGCAAATGGTTTCTCACTGCTTTCCACCGGCCGAAGCCGGATCAATTCGTACTTTTTCTTTTTATATTCCCGGATCTTCAGATATCCCTTCGACGCAAAATACAGAATCATCGATCCCATATCACCGTCGTCAACCGATCCGTCGATCACATATCCGACTTCCGCAGGAGTCATCTGATCCGGCGGATAAAATTCAACCGTCCGGACAACCTCCGGATCCCGGCCGAAAAAGAGATACAGAATCACGCTGACCGCTGCCATCAGCACCGCCGCGAAACGCAGGATCTGACTGTACTTCAGCCACGCCGGCGCGCCCTCCCAGTATCCTTCCGGAAGTGCGGCATCTACAGTCATGCCGGCTCCCTTCTCCAGATCCGACTTCGCAAAAGAGACGGTCTTCCCGTCACTGCTGATGGTAAAATCGTCGTTTCCCGCAGGGTCCGTTTTCCCATACAGTCCGAGATAGATCCGGTAGGAATCAGGATCGACGTCCTTCGGCATCGTCAGCGCCGCAGTGGCTTCACGGATCGACGTCCCCCAGCCCGTCGGGAGCAGATCAATGCTGAGCGTATCCCTATCTGTTCGGGTGTCTTTCCGGTAGACAAGATCATAACGGATCACATACTCTTTTTTCCCGGTCAGGATACGGTCCTCATCGCCGACCCGGATCACGAGGTTTCCGTCATCGTGTGATACACGGTAGGGTTCCCCCTCGCAGGTGAGGTTCCGCACCTTATAAATATCATGATTTTCCGGTATATATCGGGTGATTCCGTGATGTCCGGAAACGAAGTTGACATCGATCACCTCGGTATAATGAATCCTGTGGGACGAATCCGCCCTGGCCGACACATCAAACCGGTCTGTGATATAGTCATACGGATCCGAGTCATGATACGACGCCGCATCCGTCCCGGCCGCCGTCACTGCCGCAGAAACCGGAACCCCGGATGCCGCCGCGAAATCGGAAGCGGCAGATACCGGAATCGCACCGGATACGAATGCCGCCAGAACAGCCGCCCCAATGATCCGGATCCTCTTTCTTCTATTTCTTTTCTCTGTCACACTTCTCCTCCTGACACGAGGTTCGCAGCGCAGATCACGCTCCGAAATCAACATGGACGTTGTTCCGCTCGCCGCTGTTTTCCACCTCAAACATCGTCTTCGGCCTGAATCCGAACAGTCCCGCAACGATATTGCCCGGGAACATCTGACAGCGATTGTTGTATTTTTTGACGACTGCATTATAGTACTTGCGGGAATTTGCGATCTCCTGCTCCATATTCCGGAGTTCAGCCTGGAGCTGCGTGAAATTCTGGTTTGCCTTCAAATCCGGGTAATTCTCCGCGACCGCGAACAGACTCTTCAGCGTCCCGCTCAGCACGTTCTCGCTTTTCGCCCGCTCCTCCACGGATCCCGCGCTGCCGACAGCCGCCCGTGCATCGATGACGCTCTGCAGGGTCTCCCTCTCATGCTTCGCATATCCTTTTACGGTCTCGACCAGATTCGGTATCAGATCGAACCGCTTCTTGAGATACACATCCATCGTAGCATACGCTTCCTCGACGTTGTTCCGCGCACGGATAAATGAATTGTAAGATGCGGCGAACCAGATCAAAACGATCACAACAACAGCGATTACAACAATTAATCCGATCATAGTTTCCATCTCCTTTTCTGATGCCTGTTATGCAGAATTTGCAAAAAATCTGCTTGACACCGGGAATTACCTCTGGTAGAATTTCATTCGTTGAGACATCTCAGCAGGCTGCTATAGCACAGGTGGTAGTGCGCATCCTTGGTAAGGATGAGGTCACCAGTTCGAGTCTGGTTAGCAGCTTTTTTTGTTGCCCTTTTTTATTCGGACGCAATATTCCGGATGGCGCGGCAGATCAGCCGCGCGAATGAGGATGCGGCGCGTTCCGCGCTCTTTTGGACCTCTTCATGGGAAAGCGGCACCTCTGACAATCCGCAGGCCGGATTTGTGATACAGGACACGCCGAGAATCCGGAAACCGCAGTGTCTTGCCGCGACCGCTTCACATGCCGTGCTCATTCCGACCGCATCTGCCCCCAGCGCCCTGCACATCCGCACCTCGGCCGGTGTCTCATAGTTCGGACCGGGAAGCTGGATATAAACTCCCTCCTTCAGTGAAATTTCCTCCTCTTCCGCCGTTTTTCGAAGAATCCTCCTGTATTCTTTATCGTAGACCGACGACATATCCGGAAAACGCACGCCGAGACTCTCCGGATTCGGACCGGTCAGAGGCGACGGCACGAAGGAAGCGATCTGATCCGTGATCATCATCAGACTGCCCGGTTCAAAATCCGGATTCAATCCTCCCGCCGCGTTCGTGAGCATCAGACTCTCCGCTCCCATCCGGCGCATCAGCCGGATCGGCAGTACGACCTCCTCCATCGAATATCCTTCGTAATAATGAACGCGCCCCTGCATCGCCACAATCCGCACATCTCCGACTCTTCCGAACACAAAACGGCCTTTATGCCCCGCAACGGTCGAGGTGGGAAATGAAGGGATTGTCCCGTACGGAATCACCGCATCCGTCTTCATCGCACGGTCCGCGAAATCGCCGAGACCGGATCCCAGAACAACCGCAATTTCCGGTCTGTATGGAATGCTCTCCCGGATGGCTTCAAAACACTGCTCCAGTCTTATTTCTGCTTCCGTCATCTTTCCTCCTCCGGACTCCGATCCGATCCGCTGCCCGCACGCTCCCGCATCATTACGATCGCGTCCTCATCCGGCAGCCGGTAATAATGCTTCCGGACGCCGGCTTCTGCGAATCCCGCCTCCGAATAAAGCCGGATCGCGTTGACGTTGCTTCGGCGAACCTCCAGGAACATCCGGCCGACACCCCGCGCATCAATCCGGGTAAGAATCTCACTCACCAGCGCCGTTCCGATTCCGCGGTGCATCCGGTCCGGCCGAACCGAAACGTTTGTGATATCACCTTCGTAGTCGGTAAGAATCGCGCCGATGTACCCGGCCACTTCTCCGTTCTCTTCCGCTGTCAGGAAAACCGCATTCTTCTCCGTCAGATATCCGGCAAAATCTTCCATTCTCCAGGGTGTGGAAAAGTTCGTGCGTTCGATCCGGTCCACTTCATCGAGATCCTCCCGGCACATCGGCCGGATTGTAACACCGTCCATATCAGCTTTCCGCCTTCCCGGCAGCGATTTTTTCCGCGTACTCGCGCTCCGCCTGTGACAGCCGGAGATAATCCGGCGTATGCTCCGCGGCAGTCTGAGTCCGCCCTTCACGGTAATACAGCGCGCCGAGCGCACCGACCGCCGCCGCCCTCTGGCGGTTCACATGCGGCGGGGCGATCCGGTACGGCACAGTGAGCAGTCCCTTCAGACGATCCAGATAAACCGGAATACCGTCGCCGAGCAGGGTGACCATCCTGCCGGATTCATTGAGCCGCTCCGCGATCGCATCGATTTTCATCGGCGCCTGAGCAAGGTCTGTCACCATCTCTTCTCCCTCAAAATGATAGATTCCGGTGTAGACCTGCTGCCGGCGCGCATCCATCATCGGACAGATCAGTCCCTCTGCGCCATAAAGATTGTAGGCGAGCGCGTCGACCGTCGGGACGCTCACGATCGGCTTTTCCAGCACGAGAGCAAGGCCCTTCGCCGTTGCGGATCCGATCCGCAGACCGGTAAAGGATCCCGGGCCTCCCGCGACGGCGACCGCATCGATTTCATGAAGATCAAGACCGGTCATCTGCACCAGCTCATCCAGCATCGGCAGAAGTGTCTGCGAATGGGTCTTCTTATGGTTGACCGTAAACTCTCCGGTCAGAATTCCGTCCGTCACGATCGCGACGGACGCGACCATTCCGGAGCTGTCAATAGCAAGTAATTTCATGCAATCCGGCGCGCCGCTCCATCCGGACGGACGCGCCTGCCTCCTTTCCATTATTCCCCGATCGTGATGATCCGGTAGTCCTCTCCCTTTTCCGGATCCTTTTCGATCCGGACGCGCACAGCATCCTCCGGTATCAGGCCGGCGATCTGATCCGCCCATTCGACCAGGCACACGCCATCGCCGAAAAAATACTCCTCATATCCGATCTCGTCCATTTCCTCCGGATCCGCGATCCGATACACATCGAAGTGGTGCATCGCCAGCCGGCCTCCCTCGTAAGACTGGACAATGGTGAAGGTCGGGCTGTTCACGATTTCCGTGATTCCGAGTCCCTCCGCGAATCCCTTGGCGAACACGGTTTTCCCGGTTCCCAGATCGCCGTCCAGCGTATAGATTTGCCCGGCCTCTGCGCTTTCGCCCAATTTTTTCGCCAGGGCGCGCGTCTCACCGGGACTGTAAGATTCCACTGTTCTCTTCATTCTCGTTCATTCCTTCTTCCTGTCAGCTTCGACCGGCGGCCTCCGGGCGTTGTGCGCGGCCCCGAAAATGCATATAATGATGGCAATGGCCGATCTGGTCAACAATATCATCATATTACAAAGGAGATCTGATTATGGCAAATCCGATTGTAACGATCACGATGGAAGACGGCAGCATCATGAAAGCCGAACTCTATCCCGAAACCGCGCCGAACACGGTTCGGAATTTCATCAGCCTCGTCAATCACAATTTCTATGACGGACTGACGTTTCACCGCATCATCCCGGGATTTATGATCCAGGGCGGCGATCCGGACGGTACCGGTATGGGCGGACCGGGATATTCGATCCGCGGCGAATTCAACTCAAACGGCTTTTCCAACCCGCTGCGTCACACGGCCGGCGTTCTCTCGATGGCCCGGACGATGATGCCGGACAGCGCGGGAAGCCAGTTCTTCATCATGCATAAGGACGCTCCGCACCTCGACGGCGAGTACGCCGCCTTCGGCAAAATCATCGAGGGGATGGACGTCGTCGACGCAATCGCCCTTACCGAGACGGATTACATGGACCGCCCGGTGAAACCGGTAGTGATCAAATCCATGACCGTCGACACGATGGGAGCCGACTACCCGGAGCCTGAGACCGTCTGAGACGGTACAGCCTGTCCCGGCATCCTTCACGCTTCCTCCTCGCAGAGAACCGAACCGTCCTCTTCCCAGTACCACACAGGGCGCCCGTCCTTTGGGACCGTGCGTCCGGCAGTCGCCTCGGCAATCTTTTTCGCCAGGGCATCCTCTTTCCGGTACGGGATAATCATCTCCAGGGCGACATCCTCACCGTACGAGGTATCCAGCACCGGAATCCGGTTTTCTGCGAGAAGATACGTGAGCCGGCCGGAGTCCGTGTAGGATGCTCGGAGCGTGCATCGCGTTCCCTTCTTTTTTTCAATCACGGAAGAAGCTTCCACCGCCCCCTTCGCCGCGGCGGTGTAGCAGCGCACGAGTCCGCCCGTTCCGAGCAGGGTTCCGCCGAAGTACCGCGTGACGACGAGGATAGAACCGCACAGCCCCGCCCCCTGAAGAACGCCGAGGATCGGATGGCCTGCGGTTCCCTGCGGTTCACCGTCGTCCGAGGAACGGACGGGGGCACCGCCGTTTCCGATAAACGCAAAGCAGTGGTGCTTCGCGTCATAATGTTTCTTTCGGATTGTTTCAAGAAAAGCAAGCGCTTCCTCTTCGTTTTCCGCATGACCGGCCTCGCCGATGAAGCGCGACTTTTTTTCGGTCACCTCAAACGTCCCGCCTGTCCGGATCGTCCTGTATGAAGCTCCTTCCATTTTCTCTTTCTCCCTTTCTGTCCTGTTCAAAAGCAGTGTATCATATTCCGCTTTATTTTGCTAATCGGTTCTGCTATAATCACCCTGTATCATTATGTTTACAGAATCTTCAGAGGTACAATTATGAATTTTGGGCCATCCGGAGTATTAGCTGAGCGGGACAGGCTGAATTCGACCGGCGCCATGGCCGGGAACAGAGCCGGGGTGATCGCGCTTCGCGTCTTTCTGATCGCTCTTGTCGCGTTCGTCACCGCAGGGATCTGCATCATTTCCGGCGCCTATCACGGCGTCATCGACAGTGCGCCGGACATCGGCGATGTCAATATCATGCCGGCCGGTTATGCCACTTTTGTGTATGATTCCGACAATGCGCAGATTCAGAAACTCAGCTCCGCCTCAGGAAACCGTGTCTCCGTGTCGATCTCGGAAATCCCCGCGAATATGCAGCATGCAATCGTCGCGATCGAGGATTCCCGTTTTTACCAGCACAACGGGGTCGATCCGCGCGGCATGCTTCGTGCCGCGATCGTCGCGATCCGGAGCGGTTTCAGCCGTACCGAGGGCGCGAGTACGATCACACAGCAGCTCCTGAAAAACAACGTCTTCACCGATTTTACGAAAGAGACCAGAACCGAGCGGATCAAACGAAAGCTGCAGGAGCAGTATCTCGCCGTCGAGCTCGAAAAATCGCTCACCGCAGACGGTCAGGATGCGAAGGCGGTGATACTTGAAAATTATCTGAACACCGTCAACTTTGGCGCCGGATCCTATGGCGTGCAGACTGCGGCGCTGACCTATTTCAACAAAAACTGCAAGGATCTGACGCTCTCCGAGTGTGCCGTTCTGGCGGCGATTCCGCAGAATCCGAGCAAATACAACCCGAAGACACATCCGGACGAGAATGCCGGACGCGCCCGTACGGTTCTGAAATATATGCTCGATCAGAATTATATCACGAAGGATGAATACGATGAGGCGGCGGCGGATGACGTCTACTCCCGAATCGCGGCGAATTCCGACTCGTCCCGGACGGGCGACGTCTACTCCTATTTTGTCGATGAGCTGATCAGTCAGATTAAATCCGATCTGATGGCTCAGAAGGGTTATACCGCGGTTCAGGCAAATAACGCGATCTACAGCGGCGGCCTGAAGATTTACTCGACGCAGGACAGTGAAATTCAGTCGATCATGGACGATGAGTTCACAAACGACGCGAATTTCCCCTCACGCAGCACCATCGCCCTCGACTGGGCGCTGACCGTCCGCCACGCGAACGGCGAGGAGCAGAATTACAGCAGAGAAATGCTGCAGCTCTACTTCAGAAACAGCGATCCCTCCTTCGATCTCCTCTTTGACACGCAGGAGGAGGCACAGATGGCCGTTGACTCCTATAAAGCGGCGGTTCTTCAGCCGGACGACGAAATCGTCGCGGAGCGGACGAGCTTCATACCCCAGCCGCAGGCTTCCATGACCGTGATGGATCAGCGCACCGGTCAGGTCAAGGGCATCGTCGGGGGCCGCGGAGAAAAGGCCGCCTCTCTGACGATGAACCGGGCGACCGACACATACCGTCAGCCCGGATCGACCTTTAAGATTCTGTCCACCTACGGTCCCGCCCTGGACGAAAACGACATCACCCTGGCGACGACAGTCGCGGATGAGCCGTACAATTATTCGAACGGACGCCCGGTCAAGAATGCAGACAATCAATATCACGGCGATGTCACGATCCGCAAGGCGATCCAGAACTCGTACAACATCGTAGCCGTAAAAGTTCTGACTGAGATCACACCGCAGAAGGGTTTCGATTATCTGGAACGCCTCGGATTTAAAAAGCTGATCAACAGCACCGACTGGGATGTCATTCAGCCTCTTGCGCTCGGCGGTATCACGAACGGTGTCAGCAATCTGGAACTCACGGCGGCATATGCGGCGATCGCGAACAGCGGTGTCTATACCGAGCCGACCTTTTACACGAAGGTTCTGGACCACAACGGAAATGTACTCCTTGAGAACACGCCGGTCACAACGCGGGTCTTCAAGGACAGCACCGCTTATCTGCTGACGAGTGCGATGGAAGACGTCGTTTCTATGGGTACCGGCCGGAACTTCGCTTTCAGCGGTATGCACATCGCGGGAAAAACC
>Ga0256406_1003704_pt1 | contig 18528 bp, 12 predicted proteins | sample RumenRJG_03DNA_FD_185986 | JGI IMG/M metagenome (GOLD analysis project Ga0256406, IMG submission 185986) | Bovine rumen microbial communities from Lethbridge, Alberta, Canada - RJG_03 | ecosystem: Host-associated > Mammals > Digestive system > Stomach > Rumen | place: Canada: Alberta | collected...
CCATCACGTACTTTGTGTACTGGTAGCCAGTGAGTGTGAGACCGCGGTAGTTGGGCAGTGTCGGAAGGTAGTTGCCCGACTTGTCGCGACAGGTGTAGTCAGCTCCGCGGATGGTTTGGTTGAGGCGCGTGTCGCGGTTCGTTGTCTCCTCAACGAAGTTCTTGTAGCTTCCGTCTGCGTTCTTCTCATTGTAGACCGTACCGTCGAGATTGAGATACGTTTTCATGAAAGGCCGGTTCATGGAGAGGTGTGAGCCGTAGGTGGAGGAGTTGTACCACCAGTTGATGTCGGCCATGCCCAGTTTTGCGTCGGCAGAGAAGGCCAGCATCACCTCGTCGGTCTGTGGGTCTTCAGAGATGAAGAGGTCGCGGTAGGCTCCGCGTCCGCCGCTGTACTTGGTGCCCGTGTGCAACTTGTAAGGACCGTTGTCCATGATTGTCCTGGCTGCTTCGGCTGCCACCTCGTAGAGTGAGTCCGTTGGGATAGTGCAGCTGGCCGTGTACTCTGTGTTGGCATGATAGCGTTGCCACGAAGCTTCGAAGAGAGCAATCCTCGACTTCAGCAGCAGAGCCGTCCATTTGTTCACGCGGTTAGAATTTGGGGTTACTCCTGAAGCGGATATTGTCTGATAGGCATCGTCCAAGTCCTTGAGCATGTGGCGTACGATGACGTCGCGCGGGTCACGGGGAGCAAAGAGAGCCTCTTGGTCGTCGGCAGCAATGGGCTTGTCGTACCAGGGCACGTCGCCGTAGACGACGAGCTTGTCGTAGTAGAACAGTGCGCGGAACAGCTTGGCTATGCCGTTGTAGTTGTCGCGTGTGGCCTGCGGCACAGCCTCATCGGTGTTATTGACGAGGAAATAGTTGATATTGCGCAGATTTGTCCAACTCCAAGAGGTTGCGGTGTTGGTGTTGTAGGCACCAATTTCATAGGTGGAGAGCGAGTTTTTCGAACTGAAGTCGCTCATGGCATCGCCCTGCACTCCGCTGGAGCCATTGGGAAGCATGTTGTAAAAAGAGTTTGTGTAGGTCTCTAATCCAGTTTCCGAACTGAAAATGGTGGAATGGCTGGCAGTCGACTTCTGCGACTCTTCGAGGTCGCACGACTGCATGGCTATGGCCGCGAAGGCGGCGAGGCCCAGATAAAGATATGTTTTGCTCATAATGTCCTGAAGTTAGAAAGTGATGTTGATACCGAGGCTGTAGGAGCGCATGGAAGGGAAGTTGTGTCCGTCGCCACTGTTGCCCAGGTCGGGGTCTCCGCCACGGACAGTGGTCACGTCGAGGTCCTTAGTCCGCTTGTAGAGAGGCGACCAGGTGAAGAGGTTCTCACCGTCGAAGAAGATGGCTAACTTCTGCAAGTGGAGCTTGGATGTCACCGACTTTGGCAGATTGTAGCCTAGCTGCAGATTCTGTAAGCGGCAGAAGGCGACGCTCTGCAGATAGCGCGTGTTGGCATTGCTTTCAGAGAAGAAGGCCTTGTAGTAACCCGTGTAGCGCGGCAGGTAGGCATTGGGTGTCTCCTCGGTCCAGTAGTTGTTGAGGTGCCATTTGGGCATCTGGTTGTATGGGCGGTTGTACTGTCCCCAGAAGAGTGAAGACTCCGAGCTGGGGTACCAGTCCTGTTTGCCTACTCCACGGAAGAGGGTGTTGAGGAAGATGCCGTTCCATTGCAAATCTATGCTGAAGCTGTACTGGTAGCGCGGTGTGGTGTTGCCGATGACCCGTCTGTCGCCCGGGTCGTCAACGGTATTCTTGCCGCGGTCGATGTATCCGTTGCCGTTGAGGTCTTCGATCTTGATGTCGCCGGGCCTCAGTTTGTAGTCTTTGGAAGTCTGCATGAGAGGATTGTAGTATTTCTGTCCGGCTGCCTGAGCGGCTGCCTCGGCGGCATTAATCTCGTCCTCAGTCTGCCAAAGTCCATTGGAGACAAAGCCCCATATCTCGCCCACCTTCATGCCCTCGTAGTAGGTCGACGGCGTGTTGGAGGTTCCGCCTAAGGAGCGGTCGGCGTTGTTGAACTTGTCGATGGTCGACTGGTAGTCGGAGAGTGTAGCGCGCAGGGCGTAGCTGAAGCTCTTGCCGGCGAGGTCGAAATGGTCGCGCCAGGCCACAGAAAGCTCGTAGCCCTTGGTGGTCATGTCGGCATAGTTGCCGCGGGGCGAGGTGGCTCCGAAGACATCGGGAAGGGTAGGGCCGGGCGAATACATGTCGAGTGTCTTCCGGGCGTACCAGTCGAAGGTGACGACGAGCCGTGAGTTGAGTGCGGCCAGGTCGACGCCCGCGTCGAAGGTGCGTGCGGTTTCCCAGGTGAGTCCCGGTGCGAGGACAGCGGGATTTGTGGTGTAGTGCACCTGTGTGCCGTCGAGAATGCGGCCCGTCGAGATGCTGAACATCTCGTCGTAGGTGTAGGGACTGATGTTACCATTGCCTAATGAGCCATAGGAGGCACGTATCTTCAGATTGGACAGATACTTGGTGTCGACCTTGAACCAAGGTTCCGAGCTGACCCTCCAGCCTGCCGACACAGAAGGGAAGAAAGCCCAACGGGAGTCGGAAGGGAATTTCGACGAGCCGTCGTAGCGAGCATCGAACTCCAGGAGATAACGGTCGTCGAAGATGTAGTTGAGTCGGGTGAAGAAGCCCACGGTCTTCCATTTCGACCAGGCACCGCTTACTTTCTTGTTGTCTGCGCCCATAGCCAGGTTGATGTTTTCCACGTCGGGAGTGAGCAGGTTGTCGTTGCTGGCCGTAGTGCCGTCGCTCAGGTATTGCTCATAGTTGAAGCCAGCCAATGCCTTGAAATAGTGTTTCTTGGAGAAGGTGTTTTCATACTCGGCATACTCGTTGTTGGCCAGGTACTCATAGCGCGTGTTACCCGACTTTATGCTTGCCGTGGTGAGCGGGTGGACATATTCGGTTACGCCCTCGTAGCGGGAGTAGGGTGTGGGCACGAGTTTGCGCAGGCTGTTGAGGTTACGCTGGCGATAAGTGAAGTCGGCATTGAGACGCAGCGTGTTCTTCAGCAGTGTGGCTCTGGCTGAGAGCGTGTTCTTGATGTTGCTGTTGATGTTGTTCATGTAGCTCTGTCCGTAAAGCATGTCACCCACAGAGTACACGGCGGAGTAGGTGAGCGAGCCGTCGGGATTGAACATCGGCGAGGAGGGATGACCTTCGTCCGCAAGGTTGCGCAGCACGTTACCTGTACCTTCCGAATAGGTTCGGGGCAGATGGAACTCATTGCGGGAGTACTCGATGTTGTCTGAAATCTTCAGCCACGGCGTTACCTGATAGCCTGCCTTCAGGCGGGTGTTATAGCTTGTGAAGGTATCCTTGTTGGTCTTGCTGTTGTAGAGGCCGTTGAAGTGGTAGTAGCGGCCCGAGAGATAGTAGTCGAATTTGTCGTCGCTTCCGGAGAGCGACACGTTGTGAGTCTGAGCGAAGGTGTGGTCTTTGTAGAGGTCGTGGATATAGTCCTCGCCTTCGGGGAAATAGACATAACGGCCTTTGGTTAGGCCCCATGAGCCGTCGCTCACCACAGTGCCGAACTCACCGGCATCGTGGCGGCGCTTGTATTCGTCGAGCCAGGCTTTGGAGAACTGTTGCGTCTTGTTGATTCCGGATGGCCAACTGTGATTGAAGTTATAGTAGGCAGTGGCAAAATGCTCGGCCCACACGTAGCCGTCGGTGACATAGTCGGGCATGTTGGTTGGCGACTGCAGCGAGAGATTGGTGGAGTAGTTGATTTGCGGCTTGCCTTTCCGTGCACTCTTGGTTGTTATGAGCACCACGCCGTAGGGTGCGCGGGCGCCATAGATAGTGGCCGAGGCTGCATCCTTGAGCACGGAGACCGATTCGATGTCATCGGGGTTGAGGAACGACGGGTCGCCTTCTACGCCGTCGATGAGGATGAGGGCACTGCCGCCCATGCCGACGGATGTGGTGCCACGGATGTTATAGGAAGCCGCGCGCCCGGGACGGCCGTCGCCAAGTTCGATGTTGAGGTTCGGGATGGCACCTTGCAGCATCTGCGTCACCGAAGCGTTGGAGCGCCCCTCAAAGGTCTTGCTGTCGGTCATGTCGACAGCTCCCGTCAGATTGGCTTTCTTCATAGTGCCGTAGCCTACTACCACCACCTCGTTGAGTGACTCTTCACTGGAGGAGAGGCTGATGGCCATTGACGGTTGGGCCTTCATGGTTTTAGTGTTGTAGCCCACGTAGGTTACTTCTATTGTAGCTCCTGCCGGAACTCGTAGCTTGAAGTTTCCTTCAGCATCGGTGATGGTACCGTTGGCGGTGCCCTTCTGGGTGACGGTAGCTCCGACAATAGGTTCGCCGTTTTCGTCGACTACTCGGCCTGTGACTTGCTGAGTCTGTTGTTGTGTGGTCTGTGGCTGGAGTCCCTCAGCGGGCGATGCCACTGCCGGCAAGCCGGGAAACAGCATGATAGCCGACAAGAAAAGTAAATTGGTTTTTCGCATAAAAGAAATACTATTAAGTGTTGTATGCATCGTGTCCTGTTCAGTTCTGATTTTCACGATGCAAAGTTATTAGGTAATTATTACAGTTGTATCACAGTTCTGTTAAGAATGTGTTACATACACTAATCGGTATTGAAATCTATTTTCATGTTCGTTCTTGTTTAAATGGTGATAATTAGTTGATATGAATAGGTAATGGTCAGTGGGCGGCAGTGGTAGCTTCGTCTGCGGGGACTTTGTTTCAGAGTCGTTATGTCGTGTTTGCCGGGGTAATAGGGACCAAGAAGTGGGTTTGTCAATAGCTTTAGGTATCTTGACTCGTTCACCACTTCGGTTTGTGGCTTCAGCCTCTGAGTGCAAAGATAGTGCAAACGAAGGGAATGGCAAAGAAAAAGCTTGCTTTTTTATTTGACATTCCTGAGTGCCGCCTATTCTTCTTGCCGCAGGCAAAAAGTGCTAACGAAGGGAATGGCAAAGAAATATTGTGTATCTCTCTTTTCCCAATAGTTTGTATCCGTTCGCAAGCGAGGACAGCAAAAGTGTGCCCACTGCAGGGTGCGGCCCTTGTGGCCGTCCGCGTCCTACGATCCGACAAAAGTGTCTATTGCACCTTCTATATTAGTTGGATGCGGACGGCCACAAGGGCCGCGCCCTGCAGTGGATATTTGAGGACTGCCCCCAACCCCTTCCTTGCCGTGCCTTGCGAATAAGAGATGAACTCATTGAAAATACCCAATTCGAATAACAGCGTGCATAATGGCAAATATGGATGCTAACCTTTTTCTTTGACATTCCTGAGTGCCGCCTATTCTTCTTGCCGCAGGCAAAAAGTGCAAACGAAGGGAAAGGCAAAGAAATATTGTGTATCTCTCTTTTTCCAATAGTTTGTATCCGTTCGCAAGCGAGGACAGCAAAAGTGTGTCCACTGCAGGGTGCGGCCCTTGTGGCCGTCCGCGTCCTGCGACCCGACAAAAGTGTCTATTGCACCTTCTATATTAGTTGGATGCGGACGGCCACAAGGGCCGCGCCCTGCAGTGGATATTTGAGGACTGCCCCCAAACCCTTCCTTGCCGTGCCTTCGAATAAGAGATGAACTCATTGAAAATATCCAATTCGAATAACAGCGTGCATAATGGCAAAAAAAGTTTACGTGCCAACCTGTTTTCTAGGTTTCCCTTTGGGGCTAAATCAGTACTAAGAATACAGCGACGGTCAAAGGGCTAATTCTCCGATTGCCCGAGATTCTTGTGAAGGATTGGCTCAAAGTTACCCACGAAAGAACTTTACAAATTGTTATCGACTAAAAACCTCGAAATAGAGAAAATCAAAGGACTAAAATCCCCTTTTTGGGGTGTCTCACGCTCGAGATAGGACTTCGAGCGTCTCGTGATAGTACTTTCATCGCCTCGTGATAGGACTTTTATCGGCTAAAAGCATAGGTTTTAAAAGGGCAAAATAAGCCTTTTTTCGCTCGTTTTTGGTAGTTTTAGGTGCTCTTGATAAGGGTTATGAATCATAATCGATTAATATATAATCATTTACAATTTGCTCGAAAAATCGCGTATTTCGGGACAAAGTTCGGTTTGCTGAAAAAGAATCGATTTTAGAGGCCCTATTTATTCGATTATCTTTACAAAGTAATGCTTTTTGTACACTATTCTTACCCCATGCAACTTAATTCGGTACAACTCGCATTCAAGGTTACTCGAGTTTCGAACGTGAATTTATCCCATGTTGCGCGGCCGTTGTGAACGTAAGCGGTCAGAAGAATCAATCTCTACGAGTAAAGTTATAACGCCTTTCCAACGCCTTGATAAAACGCCAGGAGGGCTGTTTTTGCAAAGGGATACTTCAGTAAGCTTACCTTGTCTGATTAATCTTCAATGAAAGAGCTGTAGACAGCAGGGAAATAAAAACGGACTTTTTCTTTGCCGTTAACAACGTTTGATTTAACTTTGCATGGAAAAGAAAACAAAGGAGAATCTATTTATGCAAGAGACAAGACAAAACCGCATAGCACGGTTGCTGCAAAAGGAACTGGCACAGATTTTCGAAGCTGAGACCCGCAAGACTCATGGTGTCATGGTGAGTGTCACGAGGGTCAGGATATCGCCCGACCTGAGTATCTGCACAGCCTACTTGAGTATCTTCCCCTCAGACAAGGCTGAGGAGATGGTCAGCAATATCAATGCTAACGAGAAGACGATAAGGTACGAGCTGGGTAAGCGCGTGCGCAACCAACTGCGCATCATCCCTGAACTCCGCTTCTTCGTAGACGACAGCCTGGATTACATCGAGCACATCGACGAACTGCTGAAGAAATGAATTTTCCATTCTTCATCGCCCGGCGCTATCTATTCTCGAAGAAGAGCACCAACGCCATCAATATCATCTCCTTCATCTCTGTGGCCGGTATTGCAGTGGCCGCAATGGCCTTGGTCGTCGTCATGAGTGTGTTCAATGGTTTCCAGGACCTCGTGGCCTCACTGCTGACCAACTTCGACCCACAGATAGAAATCAGTCCGGCCAAGGGAAAGAGCGTGGCTGCCGATGACCCTGTGCTCACGAAGATAAAGCAGCTGCCCGAGGTGGCCGTTGCCACGGAATGCGTGGAAGACCAGGCCTTAGCCGTGTTCCACGACCATCAGGCAATGGTGAACATGATGGGTGTAGACGACAACTTTGCTGAGTTGACCCGTATTGACAGCATTCTCTACGGCGACGGTGAGTTCACGCTCCATGCCGGAAATCTACAGTATGGCGTCTTGGGAATAAGACTCGCGCAGACATTGGGTACTACGACACGCTGGAATGGCTTCATGAGAATTTACGCACCTGAGCGGGAGGGACAACTCGACATGAGCAACCTCGAGGGAGGCTTTGCCGTCGACTCGCTGATTTCGCCCGGAGTAATCTTTGCCGTCAACTCCTCCAAGTACGACCGCAACACTCTCATCACCTCGATAGGCTTCGCCCGCAGACTCTTCGGCCGACAGGGTGAAGTAACCTCGCTCATGCTGAAACTCAAGGACGGTGCCAGCACAGAAGCCGTGAAGGAAAAGATGAGGGAAATTGCAGGACCGCGCTTCAAGGTGCTCGACCGCATGGAACAACAGGCCGACACCTTCCGCATTATGCAAATAGAGAAGATGATAGCTTACATCTTCCTGACGTTCATCCTTGTGGTGGCCTGCTTCAATATCATCGGGTCGCTCTCCATGCTCATCATCGACAAAAAAGACGATGTGCGTACGCTGCGCAATCTCGGAGCCAACGACAAGCAGATAAGCCGTATTTTCCTCTTCGAAGGACGTCTGATTTCTGTGTTCGGTGCCGTGTTAGGTATTGGTGTGGGTCTGTTGCTCTGCTGGCTGCAACAGGAGTATGGATTTGTAACGATGGGCGATGCAGGCAACTACATTGTCAATGCCTATCCTGTGAGCGTTCACTACAGTGATGTCGCTGTCATCTTCCTCACCGTAGTTGCCACCGGATGGATTGCGGTCTGGTATCCCGTGAGGTACATGAGCCGGCGGTTGCTAAGTTAAGAAGTCATCGCCCCCTAAGAAAGAGTCTTAGAGGGAGGGAAGTTGCGTCAGCCCAACTCCACGTGGGTGGCCTTGACCGTCTCGTGGAGGAAGATGCTGGCAGAATCCATGAACTTAGCCGGATTCTCGGTAGTCAGGTAGCGGCACGTTCCACCCTTCGTGCACATAGCGTTCATTTCTTTATGGCGTGCGAGATAAGCCTTCAGGCTTGTTGCCACATAATCGCCTTGCGGTACGATGCGCACACCGGGATTGACATATTTCAGAATCTTTGGCATGAGCAGCGGATAATGCGTGCAGCCAAGGATAATGGTGTCGATCTCGGGATCCTTGCGCATGAGCTCGTCGATACGCTTCTTCACGAAATAATCAGCCCCGGGGCTGTCGGCCTCATTATATTCGATGAGGGGCACCCAGAAAGGGCAGGCCACACCGCTCACCTTGATGTCGGGCCAGCATTTGGCTATCTCCATCTCGTAGCTGTGGCTTTTCACCGTCCCTTCGGTAGCCAGCAGTCCCACATGGTTGTTGCGGGTCAGCTTGCCTATAATCTCAGCTGTAGGGCGGATGACACCCAGCACGCGCCTTTGAGGGTCAAGCTTGGGGAGGTCGTTCTGCTGGATGGTCCGGAGAGCCTTGGCCGATGCTGTGTTGCAACCAATAATGACAAGATGGCAGCCCATCTCGAAGAGCTTGACGACAGCCTGCCGGGTGAACTGGTAGACTACATCGAAAGAGCGCACGCCGTAGGGCGCACGTGCGTTGTCGCCAAGATAAATATAATCGTACTCGGGAAGCAGGTTGCGGATGCCATGAAGAATAGTAAGGCCTCCGTAGCCTGAATCGAACACTCCGATGGGACCGGGTTCCTGTGGTAACTGCATAAGGTTATCTATTTTAGTTGACTTACAATATCCGTAACAATGCCCTGGATGTTCTGGCCAAGCTTCGTGTCGACGAAGGGTACGGCATCGTTGTCGGTATTGAGGATGAAGGCAAACCCCAGGTCGGTGCCCACCTTCTGAAGCACCGTGGCAAGCTTCTTTCGAAGCGGTGCATAGGCGTCGCGCGAGGCCTCTTTGAGCAAGCGCTGTGACTCCTCGCGGAACTTGATATTCTTCTCCATCATGTCCTGGAGCTCGGCATGGCGCTTCTGATAGATTGAAGGGGCAAAGTCGCGCTGGCCGTCGAGGAATTCCTCGTACTTCTTGTTGAATTCGTCCTCCGAGCGCTTCACCTCAGCGTCGTATTTGGCCCTGAGGTCAACAAGGCTCTTCTCTACCTTCGCATAGTCGGGCATAGCCTTGAGCGCTTCGCTATAGGAAAGTAAGCCAAATTTGAGCGGATGGGTAACAGCCTGCTGTGAAACAACGGCATCCTGAGCCTGAGAAAAGAAGGGCACCAAAACGGTGAAAAGCAATAACACAAGTTTCTTCATAGCTCTGGGTATTTAATGGATGGAAAACAAGAGGGCAAGCTCTTCGGCTTGCCCCCATGAATAATAGCATTTGAATTACTTAATCTTCAGGACCTCAGCCTTGCATTGCTCGGTCACGTCGGTACAGAGCGTCGCACTCATGTAGGGCATGGAACCCTTCATCATGATGCAGACGTAGTTGCCAGCCTTGCCCACATTGTTGATGGCCTGCATCACCTTGGCCTGAATGGGCTGGATTTTGTCTTGCTGCGCTTTCTGCATCTCCTGTGACTTCTGCTCCATAGTCTGCTGGTACTTCTGGCTCAGGTCGTTGAGCTCTTTCTCCTTAGCCTCTTTCTGAGTGGCATTCATAGTGGAGGCGCTCTTCTGATACTCGTCATACTTGCGCTGAATCTCGTCCTGCATGCTCTTCAGATCGTTCTGAGTCTGGGTCTGCATGGCCTTGAGCTCGCCTTCGGCCTTTGCATACTCAGGAAGAGCCTGGCCTACGGCGTCGTAGTCGACAACGCCGAACTTCTGTGCAAACACTGTCATTGGTGCGATGAGCATCAACGCTAACAAAAGCTTTTTCATTTCTTCTTACGCTGTTATTTGATTGTTATTATTATTCAATGTCAAAGCAAGTGCAAATTTACAACAATTACCTTGAGACGGCGAGGAATCTCCGTTAATAATTATTTATGGGGGTCATTTCCCCACGGAATAGCCCAATTTCTCAAGCACCTCATTGCTGATGTCTATCTTTGGCGAGCCAAAGATGATACCGCTGTCGGAGGCGCGGTCGAGAACGAGGCTGTAGCCGCGGAGCTCGGATATCTCCTTTACGGCATTGTAGATTTCCTCTTGGATAGGTCCTATGAGGCTCTCACGCTTCTTATAGAGCTCGCCCTCGGGACCAAAGTATTTCTTCTTCAGGTCGGAAGCTTCCTTCTCCTTCTTCATTATCTCCTCCTGCTTGGCTTTCTTCTGCTCCTGAGAGAGGAAGACAACCTCATTCTGATAGTTCTTGTACATTGTACCGGCCTCGGTGTTGAGTGCCTCCACTTCGGCCTGCCACTTTTTGCTGACCTGATTGAGCTGTTCGTTGGCACGCTCATAGGCAGGTACATTCTTGAGAATGTAATCCATGTCGACGAGGGCAAACTTCTGAGCGCTGGCTGCCTTCGGCATAAAGACGAACAACACCATTAGCATGAGCATCCTTGCAATAGAGAGGACACTACGCGAGAATATCGATTTCTTTGTTTCCATTTGCTGTCTCCTGTTTTATTTGTCTTCGTTATATTAACGATTCGGCACCGATTATGTTACACGAGAGAAGGCTGTTTTTTGCAGGCCTTCTCTCGTTATTAAATTCTATTAGAACTCCTGGCCGAGGATGAAGTGGAACTGACTTCCTCCCTTTGAGCCATAGACCTTGTCGAAACCATAAGCCCAGTCGATACCCATCAGTCCTACCATAGGCAGGAAGATACGCACACCGACACCTGCGGAACGCTTCATGTCGAAGGGGTTGAAGTCTTTCGTATCGGTCCATGCATTACCGGCCTCAACGAAGGTCAATCCGTAAATGGTTGTATTGCCAAGCAGGAAGGGATAGCGCAACTCCAGCGACAGGCGGTCGTAGGCATAGCCCTCTGCACCGTAAGGAGTGAGCGAGCCATTCTCGTAGCCGCGGAGTCCGATGGTCTCTTCAGCATAGCCTGTGGAGTATCCGCTCATACCGTCACCACCCATATAGTAGGTCTCGAAGGGGCTCTTCTTATACTTGTTGTAGCTTCCGAGCAGTCCGAGCTCTACACGTGTCATGAGAACAAAGCACTTCTGGGCACTCGACAGAGCCGTGAAGGTACGTGCCTTGAACTTCCACTTGTTGTACTCCACCCAGCGGTACTTCTCCTGTTGTTCCTGGTTGTAGGTTGCCGACTGTGGATTGAGTGCCAGGTTCTTGTAGTCCTTGTGGTCCCAGGCACTCCATGGCGGTGTGAGGGTAACAGAGGCAAGGAACTCAGAACCGCGACGCGGGAAGAGCTGGTTGTCGGTAGACGAACGGCTGAGCGACAGACCCAGATTAAGGTTGTTTGACGTTCCGTTGGTCATCAGGAAGTACTGCCAGTTCTTCAGGATGTAGCGCGTATAGGAAAGCTGGAGTGAAAGCGTGAAGTAATCATCGGGCCAACGCAAACGCTTACCCCATCCCAGACTGACTCCAATGAGCTTGATGTACTTGTCGGGGTCGTAGTAGTTCTCGTAATTATTGTAGGAGTAGTTGCCGTAGCCATACATATAATTATAGTAGTTGTTCATCCAACCACTGTTATAGAATGTGCTCGACACGTCGCTCTGCTTACTGTAGTAGACTCCCACGCTAAACTGTATAGGACGCTTTCCGCCGAACCAGTTGGTGGAGTAGCTGGCATTGTAGCTCTGGTAATAGGTACCGTTGGTCTGAACGCCAAGACTCAGCTGTTCTCCATCACCGATAGGCATAATGCCACGCCGCTCGCTGTTCTTGTTGAAGAGGTTGCGCATGGAGAAGTTGTTGAGCTTGAGTCCCACGCGGCCAATGACACCGGTCTGTCCCCAGCCAAGCGAGAACTCTACTTGGTCGTTCGACTTCTGCGTCAGGTTGTAGTTGATGTCCACGGTCGTACCGTCCTCGTAGTTAGGCAGCACTTTCGGATCGATTTTCTCCGGGTCGAAATGTCCCATGGATGCAAGCTCACGGACAGAGCGTTGCAAGGCATCCTTAGAGAAGAGGTCACCCGGCTTCGTACGTAGCTCGCGACGGATGACGTTGTCGTAGAGTCGGTCGTTGCCATTGATGCGCACATGGCTGAGATGAGCCTGATGGTTCTCTGTGATACGCATCTCGAGGTCGATGCTGTCACCCACAATATTCACTTCGGTGGGCTCAAGATTATAGAAAAGGTAACCGTTGTTCCAGTACAGGTTGCCGACTGCATCATCGTCAGTGCTGAGTCGTTTCTCCAGGAGTTTCTGATTGTAGACATCACCCTTCTTCATACCGAGGACGGCACTCAGATAGTCAGTGGTGTAGATAGTATTACCGACCCATGTGATATTGCGCAGATAGTATTTCTTTCCTTCGTCGACCTTGAGGTAGATGTTTACGTGCTTATCGTCGTAGTTGTAGACGCTGTCCTCCTTGATTACGGCGTCGCGATAGCCATACTCGTTGTATTTCTCGATAAGGTTGTCTTTATCCTTCTTCCACCTTTCGGGAGTAAACTTTTTCGACTTGAGGAACGTGGAGAGCTTGCCCGCCTCATGGGTTTTCTTGAAAGCTCCCTTGCGGAAGAGTCCACCTTTTATCTTCAGATCGGAGAGCTCTTTATTACCGTCGATGATGATACTGTGCACGCGCTTCTTCTCCTTCTTGTCGATGACGACATCGAGAATCACTTGGTTCTTCTGCGTCACATCCGGGCGTTGGTTGAACTCAATGTCCGCATCCTTGAAGCCTTTCTCGTCGAAGTATTTCTTTGCGAGAATCTTTGCGCGGCTCAGTCCGTTGATTGTCACCTGCGAACCGGGTATGAGCCCAAGTTTGTTCTGCATGTCCTCGCGTTCGGACTTCTTGATACCAATGAAGTTGATTGTAGAGACGCGCGGGTTGGTACGCAGGTAGAAGTGGAGGTAAATCTTGTCGCCCACCAGAGAGTCGGCCGCAATGGAAACATCCGAGAACATTCCGTGCTTCCAATAGCGTTTCACGGCTTCCGTGATGTCGTTACCGGGCACTGTGACGGTCTGTCCTACAGTCAGTCCGGAGATACCTGTGAGCATATAGTCCTCATAGCCTTCTACCCCCGAGACATTGATGCCGCCGATAACGCATGTTCGTGGCGTTCCGGCATAAGAAATGTCGGGGTGCACTATCTTGTCCTGGGCATGGGCGGCGGCACAGCAGCACAACACTGCGAGAGTCGCAACCACCTTCTTTGTATATGTCATATCCAATCGATTATTCTTTACTTTTGTTGCCTTTGCCGGGCATTCGCCTCTTGTTCAATCTGTTGCTCGGTCTTGCCGAATCGTCTCTGTCTGTGCTGATAGCTGTAAATAGCCTTATGAAGGTCGTCCTCGTCGAAGTCGGGCCAATAGGTATCGCAAAAATAGAGTTCGCTGTAAGCGATCTGCCACAGCAAGTAGTTGCTAACGCGAAGCTCGCCTCCTGTGCGGATAAGCAAGTCGGGATCGGGCATAAAGGATGTCTCCAAATGCTCGCTTATAAGCTCTTCCGTAATATCCTCGGGCTTCAGCGCCTGCTTTGCAGACTTACTTTCACAAAGGATATCACGACAGGCTTTTGTGATTTCCCAACGTGAGGAATAGCTCAGGGCCACGACCATGGTCATCTTCGAGTTTAACTTCGTATGCTCCTCGGTCTCATGGAGCTTCTGCTGAACACTCTCCGGAAGCCTTCCCACGTCACCGATGACACGGAAGCGTACGTTATTCTTCATGAATATCTCGTCTTCGAGTGATGAGAGCACGAGTCCCATCAGTGCCGAGACCTCGTCGGCAGGCCGGTTCCAGTTCTCGGTTGAAAATGTGTATAAGGTCAGGAAGTCCACGCCGAGGCGCGTGCACTCCGACGTTATCCTTCTTACAGCCTCCACCCCGGCCTGATGGCCGAAGCTTCGCGGCTTTCCCCTTTCTGCCGCCCATCGTCCGTTGCCATCCATGATGATGGCGATGTGACGGGGTATACGCTTCATATCAATTTCGAAGTTACTCATCTCTGTTATGACAGGTTCGGCACTTGGCCATAAAACTATAAGTGAGCGTCAATTGCAGCGCAGAGTAGCAGTCGGTGTTCTTGAACAGGCCACTGCTCTTTACATAGTAAGGGTCTTTCACTCCGTCGAGCTTGTCGCTGAGCGAGAAGTGCACCATCCATTCCAGCCCGAGATTAACTCTTGCGCCAACCTTATATTTAACACCGAGCCCCAAAGGGACATTGGCTGTAAAAACATTGTCGCCTCCCCCCGACACGAAAGTTGTGCCTAAGCCTCCCGACACGAAAGGAGTCAGTCTGCGGGCCCCACGATAGTCACGTCCTGTGCCGTAGGGCCAGAAGTTGTACTCGAACATTACGCCCACGTCGACCAGCGTGTTGCTGAACTCATAGGTCTTTGTCTCGTAGTCAGGATAGAAGGTCTCGACATCTGCCGATGACCCTTTCAACTTTCCATAGCTGCCCATAACCTTCAAGCCGGTATAAGGATTGAAGTTGTACCTCCACACTAAGGAGCCCATAGGCTGCATGTCCTTGAGAATATTGCCGTTGAAGTCGCCCTCATAGCTCACCATTCCCGCACCCGCACCTATCTCCATGCGGTATTCCACATCATCCTGTGCTGAGAGCGGAATGAAAGTGAGCAACAGAACAGCAAACAACAGTGTCTTTCTCATCCTGGCGGGATTTACTCGTTGACTACTCTTTGAACCTTCGCCCAACCGAGTCGGTTCAGGCGTCCGCGCCATACTTGTCCGCTGTTACCGGCAAATATCCAAATAAAGTTGTTCTTGTCTGCCACTACAGCGAAGCACTCTTCACTGCCGCTGAATCCCGACGGCATCGTGTAGAGGTCGCTCTTTCTCCATGTGAGTCCCTTGTCAAAACTCTGGTAGAATCCATTGAAGGCAGGCACACTGCTGCCTCCCATGCCACGGCCTCCTATAGCGAGCACGCTACTGTCATAAGCGAAGAGTTGGAGATTTGCCATTCTGGGAAGGCCGAATCCTGTCGAGGCTTCAGCATAGACCCATGCGTCGGAAGAAGCTCCGTTGCTATACTCATCCACCTTCTGCCAGATTACGTCTGTAGTGTCCGAGGCAGCCTCTGTCAGGCTACGGCTTCCTGCAAGAAGCACCACATCCGTGGAGTCGTTGGTCACTATTGGCTGCACGGCATACGACCAGTCGCGCACAGGGAGATTGGATGCACTGCCTTCCCTATTTTGAGCTTCCCAGCGGCTGCCGTCGAAAAGGCTCAAACCTCCCTCTGATGTTACTGCATAGACGCCACTGCCGCTGCCTGCCACCAGTCTGTCAGCATTACCAGCCTCATGCACGGTTGCTCCAGAAGGCTGAAGGGCATAGAGCTTACCTTCGCTCAACACGTAGGGTACTCCACGGCTTACAGCGACGTTCTTCCATGCGTCAGCTGACAAAGAAACACTGGACTGCGTCCATGAGTTCCCGTTCGTTATATTGCTATAATAGGCATGGGTGCTTGTACCATCAGAACCAAAAAGCCAAAGATAGTCGTCGGCAGCGACTGCCTTGACCGACTTGAAGGCTGCCAGCGACGCATTGTCAGCCATACGGCTCCACACGAGCGTGTTGCTGTCCTCTTGATGGACGTTCACCGTCACGTTGTATTTCTTAAATGCTGACACGTTGCTGTTATAGACCACAATCTGTCTGGGCTGCGAGAAGTCCAGAGAGTCGGTGCTCGTATAATAAGACAGGGAGTCGCTTGTCATGCTCTTTATGGCTATAATACCACTGTTCTTGGCCGTAATAGTGCATATCAGATGCTTGGCATCACTACCCATAGGAAGCGAGTCAACATTGTAGACCTCATGACTGAGCTGGTCAATATAGAATTTATACTTGCTGCCAGTCACGCTCACGACATACGTACTGTCTGTGCCCGTAGACGACGTGGTATGCACATACTGGTTTACAGTTCCAAGAGTGAAGCTTGTAAGCGCCGCATCGTTATAGTAGGTGAGGTCATCGTCACTGCTGCCCAAACACGATGATGCAATGAATACCACCGAGCAAAGAGCAAGGAATGATAAGCACTTCTTATTCATTGATAGTTCTTTCCGTTATATTTCTTAGATAGATGTCAGGGAACTACATAGAGTCCTATTCCAAGATTTTGCTTGCAAATTTAATGAGAATTCCTCAAATGAGCTATTTTTTGTGCCTTTTATTACGTAAAATAATGATATGGGCGTTATTTTTATATTTTGTTTAGGTTAAAGAAGATACGCGTGGCGTATCACCGGCCTTCCCGCTAAAAGGAATGCGAACACACCTCAACGGGCTTGGAAAAGATGCCGTTCATATTCTTCCACACCTAAGGTGTTTGAAGAATTCAGGCAAAGGAACTACACTGACATCAGCCCGCGGAATCATTAAAACTCATGGTTCCCAAGTCGTTGCCTTTTTTTATTTCACATGCGTATGTTTCAGTGTGACAATACTGAAGACGAACATCAGCAACGTCAGAGCCAAAGCGCCTGTTGCATCCAAATCTGTCAACATAATCAGGAATGTTTTGTTGTTTAATTACCTTTCAATCAGACTAAATACAGCCTTTGTCCAAAGCGGGCGCAAAGGTAACCAAACCTTTTCTTAAAGCTGTCGGGCAGGAGACAAAATAGGGAGGCCAGTCTTGTTTTGTTGATGTAAGTCAAAATGCTGGAACTGTCAAGTCCACAGACTCACATAATAAGCAAAAAAGGCGTGCCGGCACTTAGCCGACACACCTCTTTATTTGTAATCAGATGTCTCTTTGATTAGAGCTGAGGACCAGCAGCTACCAGAGCCTTGCCAGCCTCGTTGCCTTCGTACTTCTTGAAGTTCTTGATGAAGCGTGCAGCCAGATCCTTTGCTTTGGCATCCCACTCGGAAGCATCCTTGTAGGTGTCGCGAGGATCGAGGATGTCCTTGTTCACGCCTTCGAGCTCTGTAGGAACAACGAAGTTGAAGTAAGGAATAGTCTTCGTAGGAGCCTTGTCGATCTCATGGTCGAGGATGCGGTCGATGATACCACGAGTGTCGCGGATAGAGATACGCTTGCCTGTTCCGTTCCAGCCCGTGTTCACCAAGTAAGCCTTAGCACCGCTCTTCTCCATGTGGCGTACGAGCTCCTCGGCATACTTTGTAGGATGCAGCTCGAGGAAGGCCTGGCCGAAGCAAGCAGAGAAGGTAGGCGTAGGCTCAGTGATGCCGCGCTCTGTACCAGCCAGCTTAGCTGTGAAACCAGAGAGGAAGTAGTACTTCGTCTGCTCGGCGCTCAGGATCGATACGGGAGGCAGCACACCGAAGGCATCGGCGCTGAGGAAGATGACCTGCTTTGCAGCGGGACCCTGGCTCTCAGGACGCTGAATGTTCTTGATGTGGTAGATAGGATAGCTGACGCGGGTGTTCTCAGTAACGCTCTTGTCAGCGAAGTCTACCTTGCCATCCTTGTCAACGGTGACGTTCTCAAGCAGAGCGTCGCGGGTGATAGCACCGTAGATGTCGGGCTCAGCCTCCTTGTCGAGGTTGATGACCTTAGCATAGCAGCCACCTTCGAGGTTGAACACGCCCTTGTCGTCCCATCCGTGCTCGTCGTCGCCGATGAGCTTACGCTTCGGGTCGGTGGACAGAGTGGTCTTACCTGTACCGGAGAGACCGAAGAAGATAGCGGTGTTCTCACCGTTCATATCTGTATTGGCAGAGCAGTGCATGGAAGCAATGCCGCGGAGAGGCAGGAAGTAGTTCTGCATGGAGAACATACCCTTCTTCATCTCACCACCGTACCATGTGTTGATGATGACCTGCTCCTTGCTGGTAACGTTGAAGACGACAGCGGTCTCGGAGTGCAGACCCAGCTCCTTCCAGTTCTCTACCTTAGCCTTAGAGGCGTTGTAGACGATGAAGTCGGGCTCCTGCTCGAAGTCAGCAGTTGTCTTCGGACGGATGAACATATTTGTCACAAAGTGAGCCTGCCAAGCTACCTCTACGATGAAGCGTACCTTCATGCGGGTGTCGCGGTGCGTGCCGCAGAAGCCGTCAACGACGTAGAGTTTCTTGTTGGACAGCTCCTCAAGAGCAATCTTCTTCACAGCCTTCCAAGTCTCCTTAGAAGCGCGGTGGTTATCGTTGTGATACTCCTCAGAGTCCCACCATACAGTGTCGTGAGAAGTCTCATCGTCAACGATGAACTTATCCTTAGGAGAGCGGCCTGTGTAGATACCGGTCATGCAGTTCACTGCACCCAGCTCAGTCTCCTGGCACTTGTCGTAGCC
>Ga0256406_1003706_pt1 | contig 18520 bp, 7 predicted proteins | sample RumenRJG_03DNA_FD_185986 | JGI IMG/M metagenome (GOLD analysis project Ga0256406, IMG submission 185986) | Bovine rumen microbial communities from Lethbridge, Alberta, Canada - RJG_03 | ecosystem: Host-associated > Mammals > Digestive system > Stomach > Rumen | place: Canada: Alberta | collected...
CGTTGATGCCTATTTCCTTGATGTTGTGATAGGCGTACGAGCCGGTCATGTTAATCTCCAGGGAGAATTTTCCCAGTGTAGTCTGGCTCTCCTGACCATGCATAGGCACGGCGAGTGTGGCGAGAGCTGCCAGCATAATGATATTCTTCTTCATGTGATGATAGGTTTTAACCGCTACAAATATAGCGTATTTTACGCTTAAAATCAAAGCATAATTACTTACAGAAGGTGTCTTGTCGTAAGCATGAAAGCATATTCCATAAAAGAGATATAGCGATGAAATCGTTGTTTTTTCGCTATAACCAGCAAACTCAAAGCTATCATTCGTTTAATTTAATTAAGATTAAAAAGTATATTTTAGGACATTCTGTGCGACGAATAACACGTTGCAGCCAGTTCGGTTGCGGCCTTTTTGTCCGTCATCTATAATATGGCTGCCGTTTAGGTGGCCATATACCAACGTTCATCAAATGCACATCCACTGCCGGGTGCGGCCCTTTGTGGCCGTCCGCACCACTTACACATCCCTTGTAGTGGCCGCGCCTAGTGTCGGCCAACAAACAGCTTGCACCCAATAATATGCAAACGTTCTCTGGATGTTCATTGCTATTGCTTGCTGTACTTGGATGTTGGCCGGCACAAGGCACGGCCACTACTATTGCTGATTATTGTAAATGAATAATTAATATGGAACGAATCTTGATGATTATCCTTTGCGTGGGCCGCACCCGTGTAGTGGATGAAACCTTGAATGCGGCCCCTTTTTATAGTTATATCACCACGTCTAGAGTCTGATACCCAGTGAACCATAAACTATATTCATATTGGGTATGCCCGTGGTGTGTGAGTTCTCATGCCTGAAGCCCAGCGATATGGTAGGCGATAGGCCACCGCGCATCTTCCATTGTATGCCGGCATCATAGACGGTCTTCTTCCAGTCGCACCCGCCGATGGTCTGTGCCACGATGAACCGAGCATCTACTGAACCGCCGTCCGTGCTCTTCATGAATTTGTAAGCCAGTCCTCCACCCAGCGCATTACTGGAAAAATGTGTTTTGACATTGTCGTCATCATACAGTCCGATGGTACTCTCGTAATGCGCCAAGGCTTGCAGATTGGGCACAAACTCGTAGCCCAGATTCTCGTTGATGCCTATTTCCTTGATGTTGTGATAGGCGTACGAGCCGGTCATGTTAATCTCCAGGGAGAATTTTCCCAGTGTAGTCTGGCTCTCCTGACCATGCATAGGCACGGCGAGTGTGGCGAGAGCAGCCAGTGTTAATAATTTTTTTTTCATACTGAATGTTATTGGTTCTTATTAGAAATAATATATGTTTAGTATCAAGTAAATGATTTTGCGCTCCTGCTCACCCCATCTTGCCCACCAAATCCTTTATCTCATCGAGGTTGGAGGCTACCTTGATACCGTCGGTCCACTCGCCCCGCACCATGCCTTGTGCCTTCATGGCGTTGAGCAATGCGATGAGCGGGTTCCAGAAGCCGTTGATGTTATAGAGTATGACGCACTTGTTGTGATAGCCTATGGTGCGGCTTGCAGCCACGGTGAACAGCTCATCGAGCGTGCCAATGCCGCCGGGCAGGGCTATGAACACGTCGGCCTGGGCCATCATCAGGTCCTTGCGGTCGCTCAGATTGTCGCACGGCACCTCTACATCTACCGACTCCGACACTCTTCCACCCTTCTCTATCAGTGAGGGAATAACCCCGATGGTCATGCCACCCGCGCCATGCACGGCGGTGCCCACACACTCCATGAGCCCCGAGTTGCAGCCTCCGAACACCAAGGTGTGGCCCTCTTGTGCCATCCACTCGCCCAACTGTTTGGCCATGTCAAAATATTGATGCGCAATCTTGTTGTTTGCTGAACAGAATATACCTATTTTCATAATGGGCAAAGGTAAGCATAAAATGCTAAAAAACAAAAAATAATGGCACTTTATGCTTGCAACTCGTTTATTTTCATTACCTTTGCAGCCCGATAAAGGAGGCGTACCATCTCGAGGGAATGATGCTGAAGGCATTAGGTGGGAATCGTTTGGTGGTTAGTCTCCTGCATTTTCAGGAAATTAAACATTAAACATTTTGAAGACATTTGAAGAGTTAGGCGTTTCTGAAAATATCAGAAAGGCCATTGAGGAAATGGGCTTTGAACATCCAATGCCCGTTCAAGAGGAAGTTATACCCTATTTACTGGGTAATCGTAATGACGTTATAGCGCTCGCGCAAACCGGTACCGGCAAGACGGCTGCCTTTGGCATACCCCTCTTGCAGCGCGTAGACACAACCAGCAAGGACACCCAGGCCATTGTGCTCAGCCCCACCAGGGAGCTGTGCCTGCAAATAGCCGATGATCTGAACGATTTTTCCAAGTACATACCCCACATGCACATCGCTGCCGTTTACGGCGGTACGTCTATTGAGGCGCAGATACGCACCCTCAGACATGGCGTGCAGATTATTGTGGCGACACCGGGAAGGCTCATCGACCTGATGAAGCGTGGCAAGGCAAAGCTCGATGCTGTGCATAATGTTGTGCTGGATGAGGCCGACGAGATGCTCAACATGGGTTTCCAAGAGAGCATTGAGGAAATATTGTCGGGCGTGCCCGAGGACCGCAACACATTGCTCTTCTCTGCCACAATGAGCAAAGACATAGAGAGAGTGGCCAAGGGCTATCTGCATGACTACAAGGAGATAGTTGTGGGAAGCCGCAATGAGGGTGCCGAAAACGTTAATCATATCTTCTATATGGTGAACGCCAAGGACAAGTATCTGGCCCTGAAACGCGTCGTTGACTATTATCCCAAGATATACGGAATCGTGTTCTGCCGCACCAAGAAGGAAACGCAGGAAGTGGCCGATAAGCTCATACACGACGGATATAACGCTGAGGCACTGCACGGCGACCTCTCGCAGGAGCAGAGAGACCTCACCATGCAGAAGTTTCGCAGCCATCTCACGCAGTTGCTCGTGGCTACCGACGTGGCTGCACGAGGACTTGACGTAGACGACCTGACACACGTCATCAACTACGGACTGCCCGATGACATAGAGAGCTATACGCACCGAAGCGGACGTACGGGCCGTGCGGGCAAAAGCGGAACATCTATCTCCATCATACACTCGCGCGAGAAGTTCAAGATTAAGCGCATAGAGAAGGAAATAGGCAAGGACTTTGTAGACGGCACATTGCCTACGCCCGAGGAGATATGCAAGAAACAGCTCTATAAGGTGATGGACGACATTATGAAGACTGACGTAGACGAGGAGCAGATAGCGCCTTACATGAAGGAGATAAACCGCCAGTTTGAGTATATGGACAAGGAGGATGTCATCAAGAAGATGGTATCTGCCACCTTCGGCAGGTTCCTCGACTACTATAAAAATGCGCCCGTGATAGAGAAACCCGTGTCTTCGCGCAAGTCTGACAAGAAACAGGAGCGTGGCGGCAAAGACTCACGTGGCAGCCGAAGAGGCAGCCATAAGGCAGAGAAGGGCTATCAGAGACTCTTCATCAACTTGGGTAAGGACGATGGCTTCTATCCCGGTGAAATCATGCAGTTTGTAAACCGCTATGTGAAGGGACGGCAAGAAGTGGGTCACATCGACTTGCTGAAGCGCCAGAGCTATATCGAAGTGCCCGAAGGTGACGCCCGTAAGGTGATGAAAGCCCTCGACGGTGCCGTATATAAGGGCCGTAAGGTGCGCTGCAACGATGCCGACAGCCGACTGGACTCGCGTGGCACAGGAAGAAAGCGCAAGCAGGCTCAGACTGACAATGGTGCACAGCCTTCTCAGCAACGCTTTAAGAAAGATGACTGGCGTGCGCTGATGAACGCCGGCAACCCTACGCTGAAAGGTGAGGAACCTGACTTCAGTGAGGAGGGATGGGCAAGACGTAAGCCTAAAAAGTAATTTTAAATAAGGTAGAAGGGGCAGGCTGCATTTGCGGTCTGCCCTTTTTATGCTCAACATCCAGCCACCGAAGAGCGCCCCCTTCAGGGAATGTGTCTTGCTTGTTCGTTGCTGCACAAGGATGCAGACGGCCACAAGGGCGCACCCTGCAGTGTTTGCGGTGATGTTCGCAAGCGGAGGCACCCTTCGCCAAATCCCCCCTTATGTACCGTCACAGAGCGTTATTTGTTAGCCGGTTCGGTCTCTTTCTTTACCTTTTGCTGAGGCAACAGCAAGTTAAGGACAACACCAACCACGGCACTCAAGCCGATGCCTCCCAGTGTGAAGTTGCCATACGACAGCACGGCACCGCCAATGCCCAACGTAAGCGTTACCGACACGATGATGGTGTTGCGCGTCTGCGACAAATCTACATGATGGTTGATGAGGTTTTGTATGCCCACATTGGCTATGCTGCCAAACAGCAACAACATGATGCCTCCGAGCACGGCAGAGGGTATTGACTGTAAGAATGCCGACAACTTGCCTATCACGGAGAATACAATAGACGTGAAAGCTGCAATGCGAATGACTTGTGGGTCAGTGACTTTTGTGATAGACATGGCACCCGTCACCTCGCTATAGGTGGTTACGGGAGGGCCTCCTAGAAAGCTGGCTGCCATACATGCCAGACCGTCGCCCAGCATGGTGCGGTGCAATCCGGGGTCAGACACAAAGTCTTTCTCGGCCACTGAGCTCACCACATATACATCACCGATGTGCTCAATGACCGGAGCCAGTGCAACGGGTATCATGTAAACAAAGGGTTCCCACTCGAATTGGGGCAGGTGGAAATGGGCGATGGAGGGCGGAAGGGCAAACCATGAGGCCGAGAGCACACCGCTGAAGTCTATTTTGCCCATGCACAACGCAACGACATAGCCCACAATGAGGCCGCACACCACAGGCACCAGCTTGATGAGCCCCTTGCAGAAGGTTAGCACAAGGATGGCCGTTGTCAGCGACACGGCGGCCAATAGCCAGTTGGTCTTGGCCATATCCACGGCCGACCCCGACAGCGTGAGACCGATGAGAATGATGACCGGACCAATGACCACGGGCGGAAACAGACGGTTGATGACCTTCTGTCCCTGCCATTTGATGAGCGCGCTCATCACGAAATAAACCAGCGAAACGCCTAAGATGCCGGCCAGAGTGCCCGGCATGCCCCACTGTTTGGAGGCTGCTATGATGGGTGCGATGAAGGCAAAGCTTGACCCTAAGAAGATGGGCACCTTGCCTTTTGTTACCAGATGGAAGATGAGGGTGCCCAAGCCCGCCGTAAACAAGGCCGTGGCAGGGTTGAGCCCTACAAGCAAAGGCACCAAGACGGTGGCACCAAATGCCACAAAAAGAAACTGCACTCCCACAATTCCTTTTCTGAAAGGTGTTAATCGAATGGAATCCATTATTGTGTTTTATAGGTTATATGCAATCCGAAAACCGCCTGCACAGTGGGCGGAGCAGGGTTGTCAGTCTTTCTTTGGCAGAAAGTCGGTCACATCCCGGCCAAAGGATTTCAGCTCCCTTACCAGCGTGCTGCTCACATGCTCCAGGCCCGGCTCGGCGAAAACAAGAATCGTTTCTATGCTTCCAAACTTGCGGTTGAAGTCGGCTTGCGTGCGCTCATACTCATAGTCCTTCACGTTGCGTACGCCCCTGATAAGATATTGAGCCCCCTCGCGCTTCGCCATGTCGATGGTCAGATCGCTGTAAGCCTTCACCACCACGCGCGGTTCGTCGCGATATATATCGGCTATGGCACGCACCCGCTGCTCCACTTGCTCGTCGGTGTGCTTCAGTTTGCTTACGGCTACGGCGATAACCAGTCGGTCGAACAGATTGATGGTGCGGTCTACGATAGACTGATGCCCTATGGTGAAAGGGTCGAATGTGCCCGTAAATAATGCTGTTTTCATTGTATGATAATAGAAAAAGTGTGTTGCAAAGTTACTAATTCCAACGCAAAACGCCATCGTTTCATGCATAAAGTTACATGAAATGGCCTTTTGAACAATAAACAGCATCTGCTACAGAAGCTCATCACGTCATATATCCACAACAGGGCGCCCCTCCTAATGCTGCCCTTATGAACATCCGCACATTTGTTCTGCAGCCCAACACCAGCAACCACTGTCTATTGTGACTGTCTGTGCATCAGCCTCGAAGGTTGACTTATTAATAAGATAATCAGCAGTTGTAGTGGCCGTGCCTTGTGCCGGCCAACATCCTTGTACAACAGAGTTCTTATGAATTGCATTTGCAGGTTGTTGTGTGCACGCTCATTGTTGGCCATAGGCAGAGCGTACTTGGTCGGCACATTCTGTAAATTGGGGAAATATAAAGACCTCATTACACCGTGAAATCTCATAAATTAATGTTACTTTTGCATCGCATAATTATATTTTATCAATTTACCGATTGTTTATCAATATTTTTTATTATTTTTCATTATGAACAAAATCTACATGTATCTCAGCCTTCTGCTTTTTTCGGCAGGAGCAACCCCCTTACATGCTGACACGGTGAGCCCCTATAAACAGGACTTCAACCGCAGTTTGTCTACAGACAATCATCATTTTGCACCCTCCGGCTGGAGTCATATCGTCGACTCGCTTGAGTATGATGACGTGTCTTATTACGTGTCTTACAGCTATAGCTCATGGGCAGGTGTTGATGGCTCAGGATGTTTATCGGTAGGTAGCCAGGATGTATCCGACTATTGGGGCCATGCCACGAAGCATTGTCACGATGCATTAGTGACGCCGCCTGTGGCAGGCAAGTGTTCTGTCCGTGTGAAGAGCAGCAGATATTATTCTCCTGAAAGTAGCACTATTTCTTTCTTTAAGGTAAAGACAAACGCTGACGGCAGCTTTGCGCTCGGCGACTCTCTTGCAGTTGACGTGCCTCAGCTCACCAATGATGAGTATGCCACCATACAGTTGCCCGAAGCCGAGACCGGAACACGATATGCCATTTGCGGCAGCCAAGTGTATATAGATGATTTCGCCGCCGATAACGCTGAGGTAGTGCTGAAGTCTGCCCTCACCATCACCGACATGACACTTTATTCTACCAATGGCGGATGGACAGATGCAGATGCTGACGGTAACTATACCGTGACCTTCAACGTGAATTTGCGCAATACAGGCGACAAACAGCTTGACAACTCTTTGGAGGGCTACACACTGACGCTTATCAACATGGATAAGCACGTAGAGTTGGGCACATTCAGCATTGATAAGCCTTTAGCTATTGATGAGAATACCATCCAACAAGTGAGTAAGACGTTGAACATAAGTGATTATCCTGATGTGACCACATATGGCGTAAGAGAAAATATCAGCGGCACCATCGGGCACACAGTCACCGTGAAGCCTTATGCCTATGTCAGCGAGTTTCATTTCACCGAGAGCACAGACACAAAGGCTCTGGGCGACACCACGCTTTACGATTTCGGCACGTCTCAGAACGATGTCACCTTCAGCTTTGCCCTACGCAACTATGGCGCGAAGCCATTACCCATCAGCAGCGTGAGTGTCCCTGAGGGGTTCACAACAGATTGGAAGGGCGCGCAGACCATCCCTGCCCATGGACGCATTGACGTAAAGGTAACCATGAGTCACGAGATGCAAGGCGCAAAATCGGGCTATGTCAGCGTGAAGGGTGACGGCGTTGACTTTCGTATGCCGGTGAAGGGCACTACCGTAAGCCAGGACCAGCTGTTCTATGACTTTGAGGATGGCAAGATGCCTTTGGCCACCGTATATAATGACGGCATGTGGGGCATCAACGCTTTCCCACGTGTCATCGGGCTGAAAGGCAACAACTATTGCCTCGAAGGCAAGTCTGTCACCAAGCCGGAGAAATTCATCACGCCTCTTGTAGAGGTGAAAAGCGGTGAGAGCCTCTCGTTCGACGCAGCGCAGATAGGGCAAGACTCATATCTGAACATCTATTACTCGGCCGACCGCAAGAACTGGACGCTCGTACATTCCATCATCGCCGACTCTACAATTACTGAAGGTGAGCATTTCTCACAGAAAGTTGTTTATGAGGCATGGGACGGTGAGAAATATGAGATGACACATTTTGCGTATAACAATATCCCTGCCGGACAGTGGTATATAGCCTTCGAAGGTCATTGCTATATCGACAACATAGCTGCCTACAACCGTCTAGGCGTGGCACATGACGTAAGCTTCAGCGAGACCGTCATACCTGTCACAGGGATGGTGAACCACACATCAACAGCCAAGGCTAGCGTGAGGAACGTAAATGACCGCGATGAACAGAAGGACGGCTACAAGGTGATATTCTACCTCGACGACGTGGCTGTAGACACCATCAGCGAGAGCCCGCTTATCAAAGCAGGCGAGAGCAAAACTTTCACCGCTAAGTTCACCCCCGCACAAGCAGGAACTTATCATGCCTATGCCGTATTCGTGGCAGGCGACTATCGGCAGGTGTCTGACACAACGATGATGGACATAGCCGAGGACAACGGCTTTGTTGATGTATCGGTGGGCACAGCTAGCAAACTGAACAACACCGTGCCAGTTTATACCTATGATGCCAACAGTGAGACAGAAACCGTTTATCCCGCCGCATTGCTCAAGGATGTACCTGCCGGAGCTGAGATAACGAAGCTCACATATCGTGGATTCAACTCAGACAAGAAGAACAACTTCAAGCGCACGCTTACCGTGTGGATGGAGAATACAACAGACACGGTGTTCGGCGACGACCTTGCGCTGCGCCCTACCGCCAACATGACCCAGGTATATCAAGGCGAATACACCTTTCCGAATGTTGGCACGCGCGACGATGCCCAAGACATGATTGTGCTGCCCCTTGCTACTCCCTTCAAGTATGACGGCCAGAACCTCCGCATAACCATCCTGTCGGAGGGCGACGGCTACTGCTCAACTTATTATGAGGTAGACGACACCTACACCCAGTATGCCATTGGCCGTCACACCGATTACACCCTGGCCAACGCGTCGCTGAACAAGTACAGCCTTCCCGTTGTCCACCTGGAGGTCAATCCCACCGTGACAGCCATCACCGGCATTACGCAGAAGGGCCATGCCCGTCACACCGGCGTCTACGACCTCACCGGACGCAAGGTGGCTGATAGCCTGCAAGGGCTGAAGAGCGGCATATATATAGTGAACGGAAAGAAGGTGATTAAATAATCAGATATTCGGGTAACCGCTGATCATCCATCAGCATAGAAATAGGAGACTATGCCCCCTTGCCACGGGCATAGCCTCCTATTATTATTATGCGAATGAGCCATTTGAAAGATGAAGGATTGAAAGACTTTGGAGAACTCATGCTCTTTGTTATCTTCCACCTCCCGTCATTCATGTAGCGTTCAGCGTCTGCTTAGCGCACAACCTGCTTTCGCACCCTGCCGGTTTGCTTGTTGCGCAGCAGATAGATGCCCGAGGCATCGACATGCCTTGTGCCCAAGAGCTTGCCGTCTACGCCGTAGAAGGCTTGTGCTCCGGCACCTCCCGGCTGCTCTATGGCCACGTTATGCATGCCTGTGATGACAGCAGCATCGCTCAGCTCCGACTCGGCATCTTCATACAAAACGCTCACCTGATAGCTGTGAGCTCCACCGTCGGTATCAGTGAAGGCAGAATCGGCCGATGTAACATCTGTCAGAGGCTCGCCGTCGCGATAGATGCGATAGCCCTGCACAATGGGTGTACCACTTTGATAAGTTATATCATCGATAAACATGCTCATGCAGTTGTGCGACAGATAGCGTATGGCGAAATAGCGTGAGCCCTCAGGAAGTCGCACGGAAACGCGATACCATTCGGTAGAAACCATGGGATAATCGGCCAGCAGCCTGAATGCCGCAGTGTCTTTGCCGGCGCACGAGTATAGCACCTCGAAGTGCTCCGCCTCATATTCATCAGAAGGCATGCGCACATAGAACGACACGTCTTGCTGCTTCCCGCTTAATGAGGGTGAGATGAGCCAGTCGTCGTTGTGCCCCAGCTGTGTGGTAGACGGATCTACGCTGAATGCGGCAAGATACTGGTTGCCCGAATGCGGAACGTAAACGCTTTGAGTGGTGTAGTTGATGCCAAGTTGCACAGGGTTGAACACCATAAACGCATACGGTGTGCCAGCCCTGGGCACATTCAGGCTTCCCATGTCATAGGCATTGCCCCTGTCGCCATCCACCAGTCGCCAGTCGCCTATGTTATATATACTCCATGCCGGAGCGCTCTCAAAGGTCTCTGTGGTACGTGCTATTTGTCTCTCGGGTGCCTTCCATTTCAGCATGTTGCCGCCGCTGGTGCCAGATGCTTCAAGGTCAGCAACCGTTGGCAGATGAGGTCTTGACACCCCGATGGTGGCAGATGAGGTGTTGTTGTCTGCATCGTCATCATATTCAGCCGTCACCTCAGCCTTCACCACTGCCGTTTGCCGGTCACGGATATCCGACAGATAGTCCATGTCATACAGCATATATCCATAAGGTTCAGGTACAGAGTCGAGGCTCACAGAGCCCAGCACCTTGTCATGAGCGTCTCTCAGCGTGATGAGTCCCGTGCCCTGAGCCGATGCCGCGTTGTTGTAAACGTGCACCCTCACCACAGCCTTTTGCCCCGCCACTACGGTGTCTTGAGGCAGGCTGAGCAGCACAGACAGATCGTTGGCCTGATGCTCCTGTATGCGTATGTTGTCTATGGCCACGAGTCCCTGCTCGTTGCCTGTTACATTGCTTTCGGCGCGGAAGTGCAACATGATGAAATCCTCGTCTCTCAGAGCAGACAAGTCGGCCACGGCAGTGTTCCATCCTGTGTGCGGAGCGTCGCCCCATGCAATATCCTTCAGAGTCACTTGCGTGAGATAGTCGCCCTTGGTAGCCGAAACATGCAGCTTGACGTTCTGCCCCACACTCTTGTCAGGCACGTAGTAAGCAAACACCAGTTCAGGATTTACAGTTCCGGCAAGCGAAATCTTTGTAGAGCTGATGGTAGCGTCCTCGCCTTTGTTGGCAGCATACCAGAACACGAGTCCCGCAATATCGTCAGACGCATTGGTAGCGGCAAGCGTCAGTAAGTTCTGACCATTGCCGGTGCGCCACCATCCATGCGACAGTGTGCCGTAGGGAAAAGTTTCGCGATAAGGAACAGTTGCAGCGTTGCCCGTCACTATATAATTGCTTTCTGTAGCTGCACTGATGGTGTCGCTGTTGTATGCTACGACAACATACGAGTAGATGGTTCCGTCAGCAAAACTTGGTATAGTAGTGGTTAGCGTAGTGTCGCCCTGGCCGGTTCTTGCTATCACTTGGGGCATGCCTTTGCTATCAGGGCAGAATACGGCATAGTGTATGCTGCCCAAATCAACATATCCGCCATTCGCGCCCTTAGTAGTTATGCCGTCCCACTGCAGGGTGATGTTGTTGCCAGATGTTCGTCTGGCCGTTAGCTTTGCCGGAGCACAGGGCACATCCACGCCCACGAAGGCAGCAGCACTTGCCTTCTCGCCCCTTGTGCCGTTCAGTATAGCCATGGCACTGTAGGTGTTGCGTCCCCTTGGCGGTGTGTTGTCTTTATAAGACAAGGCAGCCCCTGTGGCCGGATTCTCAAATGTGTGTATCACGGTGTCGTTTCTGCAAACAATGACTTCCGACAAGCTGCCAAGGCTCTGCCCCTTAACATCCTTGTCTGGAGCCTTCAGGCTGATAGATGCGCCTGCTCCCCCCTTAGCGTCGGGTATTGCCGAAAAAGCGGTGGGTGCTGCCGGCATGGTGAGCGGCCCGCTTTGCTTCACGCTCACATTGCCCAGGGCCAGAGAGTAGGGCAGAGCATCGCTTTCTGCATGCCAGGCAATACGGTAATCGCCCTGTTCGGGTTTTATAATTCTCACTTGGTATACAGTGTCAGACGTTGCCGTGACGCTCATCGTGGGCACAATCTCCTTGTAAGAGGTAGGATCGTCGCCCGTCCCCACGCTCACAGACAGCTTGGCCCTTCTGCCACCAAGGATTCTGGCAGCAAATGACAGCGTTGAGGCATGCTCGCCGTCAAAGTGTATGGGGGGCGTAATGAGCCAGTCGTCGGCTTTGTCATAGCAGCTGATGCACATGCGATCGTAAGACGACACATATTGCCAGAAACTGTCATCATCGTCGGGGTTGACGATGGTAAACAGGTCGGCGTCAGCCTTGCTTCTGAATCCTTCCACATAAGGCATTTCGAAAGCCTTTCCAAAGGCCACTTTGTTAGAGCTGCCCGATTCTCCCGCAACGCCATTGTTTACGGCGGTTATGGTATATCCGCTCAGCGCATAGTTCTGCTGTGGCACATCTTCAGTGAACACAGTATCAGCCACCGTAGCGACAGCGGCTTTCTCACCCGCCCGATACACCTTATAGCTAACAGCCGATGGCAGTAAATGGTGGCTATGCAAACCTTCGGTAACCCTGTTCCACTTTACATGAGCTACATTCTCAGCATCAACATAAAAGTCTACTTGCCCCGGAGCAGCTGGAACGTCGGGGCCGGCCCACACTATGCGATGGGCTGCCTCTGACGTTCCCGAGCTGTTGCTGCATAAGAAAGACATCCTCACACTCCCCGTAGGCAATTGTCCTGTAAAGGATATGCTCTCACCCGGTTGCCCCGTTCCGGTCTGAAGCGTGTCGGGGCCGGCGCACACCACATAATTCATACTGCCGCTTGCGTCATCTCCCCCCACCGTCTTAGACGGCAAAGTAAACTGCACATCGCAAGTGTTGGTGGGCTCAATGGGAGTAAGATGTATGTCGGTTATCTTGGCCGGAACCTGTGTGTTCAGAGGATTTGTGTCGGGAACGAAGATACCCGTTATTTGCTCCTGACCCGGGAAATCAGATATCTTATATGCCCTGCCCGTAGAGGTGTCTATCTGATAAAGGGCATGCTCAATGTTAGAGCACCGCGTCCAATAGAGCTTGCCTGTGCGCTGGTCAAAGGCCAGGCTCTGCATATAAGTGTTAACCGGAACGCCCAACAACCCAACGGGTGTTATCTGCCCCGTTTCCTTATTGATCTTTGCCAGCTCAGAGCTTTGCAAAATAGTGTATATCTGTCCGTCGGGCGCTGCTGCTATGGCGGCCATATACTTGGCCATATTGCTTATCGTGGCAACGTCTGTTCGCTTAAAGGTGTTGAAGTCTACATAGCCAAAGACTTGCTTAGAGAAATCAGAATTAAAGAAGATACCATAACTTCTGCCTGTCGTGGCATCATAAGTCATGTCGTTCGACAACAGATTGTAGTCATAAAACTTCCTTCCGTTGTTTGTTGTAGGTGTCCATGTTTGCGCTTTATATTCATGAAACACCACGTAGTCTTGCACCGGGTCCTGCACATAGGTAAAGAAACGGTACATGCCGTCGACATATACGCTGCCACCGTTAGGCACCAAATCGTTGCTCAGGCATAAAGTGTCGAGCTCTGTGTTGGGCACTGCGTCAAAAGCATACATGCCATACTTGCTGCCGCTGTTCACCCACGATCTTGCCGCGAGCACGCTGCCCCATATCTCCGTGCCGTCGGGTGCCGTTGCCACAGGCATGACGGTTTGGGCACTGTTGCTCATGGAAAACGCTACAGCACGAACCGGCGAAAGGAAGGATGTGTTTTGCTGCACTTGGTTACGGGTGGCGTACCGCTTGTCTATACGCATATTTTGGGCCGACACCCCTAAAGTGGTGTGCTGTAGTGTATGCCGCGCATACTCCTGACCACTGCTCCCCAACCATCCGGGAAGCAGCAACAAGCATAAAAACCCTAAAGTCTTCTCCATATTAATATTGGTTTTTTGTTTATATTAATACGAAAGACTTGCGCTGACGAGTGCAAAGATAGGCAATTTTTATGGGCATCGTTTCATTATCATGATGTTTTTTTGTATTATTAACGCAAATATTTTTTAACACTAATAATACAATCGTTTGTCTAAGGCCTGATTATAAAATAAGGTTAAAGGTATAACAATATGTTATTTATTTAACTATATTTGCTTTCGATAATCGAGAGATTGCGCTGATATATTACGATTTAGTAAAGTAATCTTGCGGGTATGATACATTCATATCTGTAAGTAATCACAAAAAAAGTAAATTAAGATGAAACACAACTTACTATTATCTATGATTGCTGTGTTCTTTGTGCCGCTCTATTCCTCGGGACAAGGAACAGGCAGAGTGCTTCCTGTCAGAAGAGTAGCCACAATGCAAGAGCGCATGATGCTTCTTCAGTCAGACAAAAGCAAGAATTCTGAAAACGCGCATTCCGAAAGCCAGGTTGCCTCAACAGCCAGCCTGCCACCATCGCTACTTAAGCGAGTATCTACCATAAGTGGCGACGGCACCACGCTGTGGGGAAACCTGATAGAAGAAAACCATTATCCCAACACCTACATCATGGGCGTTTACAGCTTTCCTGCCTCAAATGGTTTCACCATCACACCATTGGCAACCAACAGCAACCTGATAGGCAAGGGCGGAGCAACTTTCTTCGACAATATCTTCCACTACGTTAACTATATGTCATATTATGGCATGACCTCAGCCTATTACGGTGAATACAGCACCGAGTCATGGACAGAAACCGTGCCTTACGCTTACAGTTCAGATGCCAACAACATTCTTGCTGCTGCCACTACCTACGATCCTGTTTCGAGCAATGTCTATGCCATAAGCCTGAACAGAGACAAGCTCATGAAGATCGATTATGCAAGCCTGTCGGCCAATACCATCTGCAATTTCAGCGACACTAATTTTGTCAGCCTGGCAGCTAACGCCCAAGGTCAGCTGTATGCCATCTCAAGTAATGGCGGCTTACATAAGCTCGATAAAGCAACCGGAGCCGACACCTACATCGGCTATACGGGCGTTAAGCCCGGCTATGTGTCGGGAGGAATGGGGGCTGCATTCGACATGAAGAAGAACACCCTCTATTGGGCTGCCTATACCGTCAATGGCTACAGCTCTCTTTACCAGGTAGACACCAGCACAGGTGCAGCCAGCCTCATTGGCGACTTCCCCTCCGGAACGCGCATAGGAGCCATCTATGTTCCTGCCCCTGCAGCCGAAGATGGCGCTCCCGCTGCTGTCAGCAACCTTGCCATCAACTTCACAGGAGCATCCAAGACGGGGTCCATATCCTTCACCATGCCCGACAAAACCTTTGCCGGCGACAATCTCACAGGCTCACTCACATATTATATTATTGTGAATGGTGATACGCTCTATCATGACGTTGCACAAGCAGGAGTTGCAGTAAGCAGAGACATACAGCTGGAACAGTCTGGGCAGACACGGTTCGTGGTCAACACCGTCAACGCCGTAGGCAAGAGCCCAAATGCCAATGTAAGCCAATGGATAGGATACGATGAGCCTTACAACGTGGGATACATTAATTGCTCGATGGACACCGCCGGTAAGGTGTCACTGTCATGGAGCGAGGTGACCACCGTAAAGCACAACGGCTATATAGACCATATCTGCTACCGCGTAGTGCGCATGCCACAAGACAGCGTCATAGCCGACAGCCTTACCACACCCTCTTACACAGACCAGCTCCCCGCAGATGCTCCGATGGGCATCTACTGGTATAAGGTATATGCCGTAAACGGCGATATGACAAGCGAGGAAGTGAACACACAGTATCAGAAGGTGGCTTTCGGAGGAGCACTGCCAACACCGTGGTATTGCAATTTCGAGTCGTCAGACTCGTTGATGCTCTTCACAAAAATCAACAGCAACGATGATTATAGCTCGTGGTATTGGACCAGCGACTACGACTATAACACAGGTCTAAACAATGGCAGAGCTGCCATATCCACAAACAGTGCTGCCGACGACTGGCTCCTCACACCCCCGCTGAAGCTTTTGGGCGGACGCGAATACTGCGTCAGCTACTCTTACGAAAGCGGTACCTGGGACAAGGACAACATCATGCAGGTTCTCTTCGGAAAAGGCACTGACGCGACGGGCTTCAAGGCTATCAGCGACACTCTAAAATTCTCGGGAGTGGGCATGCCCTGGAACCACAGCAAAAACACCGTCCGGATAGAGTCTGACGGCGAATATAGGTTCGCCTTTCACGCTATGAGCCCTGACCAAGCCCAATACATCAAGATCGACAGCCTGGGCGTATACCCCGGTGCCGTATTCCTCTCACCCGACTCCGTAACCCAATTGCAGATGAAGCCCCGTCTCGGCGAGTATAACACACAACTGACGTTCAAAGCGCCCACAAAGCTTGGCGACGGATCACTCCTCCCATCAATAGAAAAGATAGAAATACTGGCGCAAGACACCATCCTGCTCAAGACCCTCAGCAATGTAACCCCTGGCGAGCAATTGGCTTACACCGACACATCAGCCTACAGCGGATTGCGCAAGTACACCGTAGTGGCTTATAATGAGGCCGGACGTGGCTCAGAAAACAGCGTGAGCGGATATGTGGGCGACGATGTGCCTGCTACAACAGAAGGCGTAACCTATCAAGACAACCTCAACGGAACAGCCACCATCTCATGGAACAAGGTCAGTACCACAGGCGCTAACGGAAGGCCCGTTAACCCCGCACATGTCACTTACGGCATCATGCCCATGGGCTACGGCAACCATCAGGGCGGTGCAGCACCTACTATTACGGGCATTAAAGATACCTGCTATGTCATAGACGACATACCCACTACGGGCGAACAACGCTTGGCCGACTTCCTGGTTTACACCACAAACCTTGCCGGAACAGGCAATCCGGGATTCGACTTCAACACTCTTATCACTGGCGCTCCTTACGCGCTGCCGCTGCACGAGGGATTCAATCAGGGCCAAAGCGTATATAAGTGGGAGTATTATAGATATGACAATGTGAGCAATTTCTCGGCTGATGACGACGAGTCCGGAGCTGTCGCCATGACAGGCATGGGGGCAGACAACATGAAGGGCACACTCACCTCCTACAAGATAAACCTGGCAGGCGCTGCCAATCCCAAGCTCGTATTCAGCATCTACGGACAGAAACCCACGAACAACAATCCCTCTTACATCAATGTCATCGAACGAATGGATGGCAGAGCCAATCCACCTTATATTCTTCAGAAGATAGACCTCTCTGCAGCCTTCTCTCCAGAAGGTGAGTGGAAGCGAATAGCCATACCTCTCGTAAAGCATGACAATGGATACGTGCGCTTGCAATTCTATACCATGCTCGGCGACAAAACCGTACCAGTTGCCATCGACAACATAGATGTATACGATGTGCCGTCACATGACCTGCAGATAAAGCTGAAAGGCTCTGCCTCTGTTAAGGTAAACAACAACGGCACCTATCACGTCAGGGTGACCAACAGAGGCGAAAACACCGAAAGTAACTTTACCATACGTTTGGTCGACTCGAAAGACAGCCTGCTTGCCTCATGTAATGGTGGTACGCTCGCATCCATGGCAGACAGCACCTACACCCTGCTGTTTCATGCCACCACCAACACCGTGGGACAATACATGCTACAGGCGGTTGTGACAGATGCCAATGACACCATTGCCCGTAACAATCGCGACACCATGATGGTGGCTGTCAGCCCGAGCGACTATCCCGGTATAACAGACTTGCGCGCCTCCACTAACGGCTCCCGTTACGTCACACTGTCGTGGAGCGAGCCACAAGGCGCTTATCCCAACATCACAGAAGACTTTGAGGCCTACGAGCCATTCAGCGACAGTATGTCACCCTGGCAGCTCATTGATGCCGATGGAGCTCAGAAAACCTACGGATTTGCAGATGTCACCTTCAGCCACATGGGACAGGCCATGAGCTACATCACCTTCAAACCCTCAGCCTTGGGAGTAGACCCTCAGGCCAATCCCAATGCCGCAGCCCCGTCAGGAGAGCAATATGCCATATCCTTCGACGCTATACCGCAATATGCCAAGAACGGCCACTCCGACGACTGGCTCATCTCACCCCGACTGTCAGGAAGAGAGCAGACCATCAAGCTGAAAGCCGGACTGCTGACAAGCAATTATGGCGCAGAGACCTTCGACGTGCTCTATTCAACAACCGACTCGGCACAAAGCAGCTTCCAGCTCCTTGAGACAGAGCGGCCATCCGCTGCTGGATGGACTGAATATGAGGTCACATTGCCTGAAGATGCCCGATTCTTCGCCTTGCGCCACACCACACCCAATGGCTTGTCACTCGCCTTTGACGACGTCTCTTTCGAAGGCGCTTCACAACCCGTCACGGGCTACAGAATCTATCGTGACGGAGAGCTTGTCGCCTCGCTCCCCGCAACTGTGACCAGCTTCGACGACTATGCCTCAGAAGACGGCCTGCACACCTATATGGCAACAGCCATGTATGGCGACAAAGAGTCTGCAGCATCCAATGCCATAACCATTGCTACAGAAATAGGATATTTATCTGCAATCACAGACAATCTGATGGATGTTGATGTCACGGTATACAATACAGCCGGTGTAAGGATGGCTTCTGGTAAGGGTGTTTTA
>Ga0256406_1003707_pt1 | contig 18519 bp, 16 predicted proteins | sample RumenRJG_03DNA_FD_185986 | JGI IMG/M metagenome (GOLD analysis project Ga0256406, IMG submission 185986) | Bovine rumen microbial communities from Lethbridge, Alberta, Canada - RJG_03 | ecosystem: Host-associated > Mammals > Digestive system > Stomach > Rumen | place: Canada: Alberta | collected...
ATGATTATAAGTAAAAATAATATAATATTGTTTTCATATTAAAAAATCTCAATTATTAAATAAAATAATAATTGAGATTTTTTATTTATTGTTGGTCACTATTTTCAACTAATTTATGACCTACTTGTGTAATTGTTCCTGCACCTTGCGTGATAATAATATCATCCTTTTTTACATTACGTTTTACAAAATCAATTATATCATCAAAATTTGGTATATAATATGCATTTCTTCCAAGATTTTCAATTTTATCAACTATATCTTTTGCACTAACATCAAATGTATTTGCCTCTCTTGCAGCATATATATCAGTAACAATTATATTATCAAAATTTGTTAAGCACTTTGCAAAATCATCAAGTAAATTTTTTGTTCTGCTATATGTATGTGGCTGGAAAATTACCCAAGAATGATTATATTTTTTCTTTTTTAATGCATTTGCAACAGCAGTAATTTCAGTTGGATGATGACCATAATCATCATATACCTTTGCCCCATTAACTTGACCTAAAAATTCAAACCTTCTACCTGCTCCGTGGAATTTTTTCAATCCAGCTTTTATATCTTCTTTATCAATTCCAAATTCATCACATAAAGCAATACATGCCAACGCATTATAAACATTGTGTTTTCCTGGCACAGATAAACTAAAAGATTTATAAAAAGTATTATTGTGATAAACATCAAATGATGGAAAACCATTATCGTCAAATTCAATATTTTTAGCAATATAGTTTGCATTTTTAACGTTAATTCCAAATGTTAAACTTTTTGCCTTTGTATATTTTGAAAAATGTGCACAATGTTCATCATCAACATTATATACTAATATTCCATCATCAGGTAAAAGTTCAATATATTTAATAAATGCTTCAACTATATTATCAATGTTTTTATAATAATCAAGATGATCATTATCAATGTTTAAAATAATTTCAGCTTTTGGTGAAAATGAAAGAAAACTTTCTGAGTATTCACATGCTTCAAGTATAAAGTTTTCACTATTACCAACTCTATAATTTCCACCAATCTGTTCAAGTTCTGCTCCAACTTGAATAGTTGGGTCTTTTTTTCCTTCAAGAAAACACATGCTAACCATAGATGTAGTTGTAGATTTACCATGAGTTCCTGAAATACATATTGTATTTCTGAATCCTCTTGTAATTTCACCTAATATTACTTTTCTTTCAACTGTTTTTATTCCCAATTCTCTTGCTCTTACAAGTTCTGGATCAGTGTCTTTTATTGCAGCTGAATATACAACTAAATTAGCTTTTTCAACCATTTGTGGTTCATGTCCAATAACAACTTTTATTCCTGTATCACTAAGTTTTTTTGTTACATCACTGGCATGTGTATCTGAACCAGTAACAAAAAATCCCCAATTTTTTAATATTTCAGCGATACCACTCATGCTTGTGCCACCAATTCCAATTAAATGTATTCTTTTGTATTGCATTAAATTTTCTATATTTGCCAATTTATTTCACTCCTCGTCTTTTACTAATTATATGTTTGTATGCACATTATAATACATAAATAAAAAAAAAACAATAACTTTTTATTATAATCACCAAAAATGCAATTGCTCTTACATTTTCATTTGATGAAATGCAATTATATATTTCCTATGTATTACTTTAACAAAAAAAAATAAAGCTATAAGCTTTATTTTTTAATTTCCATTTACATTAACAACTCCACCAGCAGTTGCTGCAATATTATATGTGTCATTACCTGATACTTGATAGAAGAAGTTCTTTAAAATTTGTGAAATAGTTTTATTGGTATTCTTTACAGAAACAGAAACAATATCACCTTCTTTTAATATATAAACTCCATTTTCTTTTAATACACTTTCTATTTGAGAAGTATATTCACTATAATACTTATTCTCACCTACCTTAGAAGATGAAGCTTCTCCTGTTTTCTTCCTAGAATTTTCATCTAGAACCTTTACTTCCATTTCAGCATCATATGAGTTTCCAGTTTGTGCTATAGCTGACAAAAAATTATCATAATCTGTTTGAGTAATTTTTCCTGTAGCTCTTATTTGGTCAACAAATCTGGTAGTTTGTGTTTGTACCTCTTGTTGAGATATATCATCGCTCCTGTCAGCTGTTGACATTAAAGGAAATACAAACATCAAAATCGTAGCTAAAAAAATAGCAATTACTGACATCACTGTATCACTCATATCATTTCCTCCTATTTTCTTAATTTAATACAGATATTTTAACACATTTTTGCAAAAAAATCAAATACATATTGTTATTTTTGTTTATATCATTATTAATATTATTTTAATATCAAATAAAAGTTTTTCAAAATACAACTATTAATAGTTATATTATTAAATTATTTGTCTCCAATATAAATATATTGAATTACAGTCTTTTCAACATCATTACTGTTCTCAATTCTTTCACCATTACTTAAATTTATCTGAGAACTTGCTGTTTTTGTTTCGCCTTTCTGAACTTGTCCATTATCTGTAACAGACGTACTTTTTGAAGCTTTATAATTGTATCTTCCAATTCTTTCAATAAATCTTGCGTTTGAAGCATTTTGAAGTGTTTTACCATTCAATTTATCTTTATATTGAAAACCAATTTTAATTCCTTTCATACTATTTCTACTGTAATCAATACCACTGATCTGATTAGTATTTCTGACAGGTTCATTCGTTTGGTTAATAATTGCTCTTGACCATGTGTATTCAGGTGACATGTCCCCTTGAATTAATGAATCAACAAAGGCCTTTGGATTATCTCCGAAAACCCAAGGTTCCTGCCTGGTTCTTTCGTCATTTATATCAAGACCATAAATTTCTCTTGAATTATCAATCTTTAAAATTGATTTACCTAATGCACTAGAATCATATTTTGATGAATTAGCATTTCCTAGTGCCTCCGTATAATACAAGCAAAGTGGTTTAATATCTCCACCAAAACTCTTTGTATCTGAATTCCAATTACCAGTGTAAAAAAGAATTGTATTATAGTTTTTATAATATGAATATAAATTAGGTATAATCGTTTCCAAACCAACTTCTCTGACAGATGTTACTTGATTCAATTCAATATCATAATATGATTCTACACTTCCAGCACTCATTACAGATGTAGATGCTTGCTTTGCTCGTGTTAATGAAAACATAGCCAAAGACAAAGCACCTACAAAAATAAGTACTGAAGCAGCCATTTTTAAAGCATCTGTAGCATTTTCCATACACTGCTCCTATAAAATATTATGTATTTTATTTTGTTCCATTTATTTCAATCCAAATTATTCTTATATATCCATTTGAATAATAAGCTTCTGTAGTATCACTAATTGATTGTGGATCTTTATTAGCATCACTATCTTTTACAGCTTTAGAATTTTTTATTGAAACTTTATAAGTTTTTCCAGCTTTTACTGAACTAGAAACTTCTGCTGGATCTTTCTCTTGTCCATCGTATGAAACATATACTGTTTTTATATCATCACCTGATGCTCCTGTAATATTATTAGTACGAATAACACTCATAAGTGATTTAACCTCAGATGCTGTCATTCTATCCCCAATATATGATGAAAATTTTTCGTTTTGAGCTTGAGCAACCTCTGAATTAAGATTTTGACTATTTACGTTACTCTTTGCCTTACTAAAAATAGCAACTCCTAATCCTATAATCATAATTGAAATTAATATTGCACCAGCAATAATTAAAGCTTTTGAAGCATTTTCCATTTTTTCTTCCTCCCTTATTCTTAAGTATTTATATTTTAAATTTTATAAAAAATTTAAAAAGCAATTTTAAAAAAAATTTATATTAAATTAATTACTGTTTGTATTTGTATTTTCTAAATCTGGCATTTCTTCAAAATACAAATATTTAATTTCATAATTTTTTTTATGAAAATCAACTTTGGTACATTTAAAATTTGATGATCCATATAACTCAATAAATCTATCAATTCCATTTAAATATATTTTTTCACCTCTAATTGGATTATCAGATTCAATAAATTTTATTTCGATTATCATTGAATTATCATCATTTTCAATGTATAAACCATTTTCAGAACTAACTTCATTTGTTTTATTTTTATCAATTGATTCATTTATTAATGAAGCTAAATCAGTTCCAGGTATTTCTGTATCAAGCAATTTTTGATACTTATCATAACTTGCAATTTTTTTATTTTTAGTAATCTTTTTCTGACTATAAATATAGCAAAAAGAACTTAAAATTGCAATAATTATTACAAAAATTAAAACTATTTTTTTCATCATTTTCCCCCAGTTTTATTCTACATATTCTATTGAAAAACTATCTTTATTTATAACATCATATGTTGTAGGAATAAGTGCGGTTTGTCCAACAATATCAACCTTGGAAAAATTTATAGAACTTATTAATTTTGTTTTATCGTTTAATACAATATCTCCATTTTTTCTTGACACAGAAATTAAATATTTGTTATCTTTATCCAATGTCCTTGTTCTACTATAATATTCACTATCACATGAATAATAATTTAAATTATTTTCATTTAAAAATTCATTAAGTTTGTTTTGAAATAATTTTTTATCATTATATATTGTTTCATTCATGCCCATATCTTTAGAAAAATATGACTTACCATCAATAAAAACGTTAATATAAAATATAGACTCTTCTTTATCATTAAAAGATAAACCGTTCTTATCATTTTGAGTCTTTGCAAAATTAATAGCCGTTGCAATTTCTTGTGCTGTAATGTCAATTCTATTATCTAATTCGAAAAAATTCTGGTTAAAAGCACCTATTTGAGTGTCCGTCATTTGTTTATGAACACTTTTTGAAAACCTTCCAAATATTAATACTGTTGCAGCAAAAAGCCCTAATACCATAATTGCTATAAGAATTTCTGCAGCCATTATTAATGCTCTTGATCCATTTTCCATAAGCAATCCCTAATTTAAATTTGGATTTTTTTAGAAAAATCCATAAAACTATTCATTTAGAACATGTATTTGTTTATAATCAAGTTCACAAATTCTTCCACTATTTGAATCATATTTTACATAGCTACATTCAAAATATAATTGTTTAAAGATTAAAGCAATCTCCGATTCACTTTTCTTAATTTTACTATCATTTGACTCAGGCGGATTTGTAATATTTTCGATATATTCAATTAAATTATATGTCTTTTCGCCTTTACTTTGTTTAGCAATAGGATAGTCCATTTCTTTGTAATCATCAGAAATATATTTTAATCTATTATCTTTTTCAAGTGTAACATAAGCTTTAACCTTTGTATATCCTTCATCCTCAGAATATCTATTATTTATATCATTTGTATAATTTGCTAATGAAATAAGTTCATATCCTGTGACAACTCTTTTGTTATAAGATTGAAATTCCTTATTAAATTCTGCTGATTGCACATCTTTTTTTGATATTTCTTCTTGCTTTTTGTAATTCTTAACTTTTGAAAATCCGAATACCATAAGACTTACTATCATAATAGCAATTAATACACCACCAGCAATTCTTAAAGCATAAGTTGCATTTTCCATAGTTAACTCTCCTTTACGTAGATGACATAGCTTCAAATGAAGACATCATTGATTTTAATCCTATTAATACTAATGGAACAATCAAATAACCTACAAAAGCTATAATCATTGGAGCAAATCCTAAAACTTTACCAATCATTGATTTTCTAGTAATAAGTCTATCATTTGTTTCTTTTCTTTTATCCTTATAATAATCTTTATCAGAATCTAATTCCTCAAATGCTTCTCTAATTGGTACTTTTTCAACAGATGTTTGTAAGCTTTCAATTATACGTAAAAATGGCTCATATGTAACTTCTTCTTTCATTTCTTCAAGAGCTTCCCATGCTCCACTTTCATAGTTATTTAAGCATTTTCCAATTTGTTCTTTAAATATGTCTGCATATCTTTCAAGCCATTCAAGTATCATTTCAACGTCAACTCTTTCAATCCTCATTAACATCATTATGATTGTCTGATATGACATGACCTCATCTTCCATTTCAAGTATACGCATTTTCTTTTCAAACAACAATAGCAAATTTGGAACATAGTACCCAACTAATGCAAACATTATTGCTAGCAAAACCTCGAACCATTTCAAATATTCTTTGTTTATTGTCTTTAATTTTTCTTGTATTTTTGGTGCTTCAGAATCTATTTGAGATGAACTAAATCCCTTGTATGCTTTACTTTTTTCCATTGTTTTCTTAATATCACTCAAAGTAGCCTTTTTTCCTCTAAGTTCATTAAGTATTACATTTTGTCTTAGTGTCATTTCCCTAGCTCTTTGTTCCTCTTTTTCTCCCATATCACCAATCAAATTATATGTGGTTGTAGGCTCAGTATAAATATAATGTACCTCAACCTTATGTAATACTGAGAAGAATATAATCGAAACAATAAAAACAACTAAGCATAATAGAATCTTATCTACATAAATCCATCTAATTTTTTTATGCGAACCAGCATCCTTAAGAGTTCTTTCAAGTTTTCTCCTATCTTTTGTATTCTTAGCTGGCATAAGCAATACTACTAAATCTCTTAGTGGTTTTACCTTATTATATAATTTTTCTTGCCAAGGATTTTGTGAGTTTTGTACAATTTTAGTTGATCCATTATCTTTTAATTTTCTTATTAATCCATAGCAAACAATAGTTGCAATCATTATTATTACTTGAACAAGCATACCTTTGCTACCATTATAAAATGCTTTTGTAAATGAGAAATTACTAATAGCCCATTTTTTTAATGGTTCAAGCATGATTGTTGGAGCAATAGCAATTAACGACAAACTTTGAAAAACATAATTTAATTTATCTCTTTTTAAAATTTCAAGTTGCATTTCCTGGCTTATGTTTTCAAGGTTCTTTAAGTACAATGACGTACCATCGTCAACTTTTCTATCACCAAATTCCTGAGTAAGATATGATATTCCAGCAAATTCTTTTAAATAATTATTTGGTGCAACATCATAATACTTTTCTAGTTCTGTTTCAGGATCAGCAGAATTTAAAATATTATATATTTCTTCTGCTTGTCTAGAAACCTCAATATGCTCACTATCCTGTGCTGTTTGATAAATAGCTTCAGCAACCATGTTTACTTCATGGTATGAATGTCTCATTTGTGCGAAGAAATCAACTTGTTGTAATAGTAACTCATCATCAATTTTGTTTACTCTTGCATCTGTAAACGAATCTATTATATATAATTCAAAAATTAAGATAATAAACATTAACAAAATATTAGTATGTGTAATATAAACAATAACAATTGTTAATGGAATAATTAATGCAAGTGCTTGTGTAATAATTTTTGCAGATTGAAGTCTTGTTGTAAATTCATCATCAATATTATTGATTTCAAGCCTTCTTCTTGCTTTTAAAAGGTAGATTCTTAATATAGGAGTTTTTAAATAAAAAATATATAATTTTTGATAAAAAACATCCCATGAAAAATCTTTTTGCTCTGTACCTTTTCTAAGGTTTTCAATTCGAGCGACATCAGCATTATTACTTCTCTTTTTTATTCTAAAATAAGCAACCACAACAAAAGCAAATAATATTGCTACAATTCCAATAAGTATAAAAATTAAATTATCACTTAAGCCGCTCATTGAATTATTACCTCCTATTTTATAAATCAGACTAGAATTATTTTATTTTTTCTCCTCTGTCATTTAACTTTTCGCCCCATTTTTCTTCAACAAATTTTCTAAAGCTTGCTGAATCAGCATCATCCATATTTATAACCATGTCTTTTAGGTTTCTATCTGTTATTTTGTTCGTTAATACGTATTTACCATCTTGGTATTCCATAATGTTTTGATATTTATATAGTTCCTTATTTGTTTCCTTAGTAAAAAATCTTGTTGCATTATCAGCAAATTTTTCAAATTTGCCTTCAAGTGTCTTTTCTTTTCTTTGATCAAAATCATAATTATTTACATCTTCAACTGGAATACATTCTGTAACCCTTTCTATGTACCTGTTTCCTCTAAAGTCCTTTACTAAGTGAATATCAAAATCAAGTACTTGTACAACCTGTTCCTCAGCAACTTTTTCATTAGCGAAAACACCAGTTCTAAGCATAGAGTTACGTAATGCTGAAACTAAATCTGGGAATGTTTTAGCATGGTGAGTAAATAATGTAAATTTTGATGCAACCTGTGCAGCCTGAATCATCCAAGATGCAACCTCATCTGTTGCAACCTCACCGATGATGTTAACAGAACCATCAGTTTTTTTCTGAACATCTAGACCAGCCTGTCCAGAAACTGTTTCAGTTTCTCTTAAAGATAAGATATTTCTAGTTGGATAAATTTTTCTTAAGTGAAGCTCGAATGCCATTTCCTGAACACGAATGTTCATTGTTTCATATATGTTTTCAATCATAGCCATAAGCATTGTTGTTTTACCACAACCCTGCTCACCAGTAAGTGATATTATTCTTGCTCCTTTAACTAAATATCCAAGTAACTCAATTGCTTCTTCTTTTCCTTCGCATCTAATTAATTGTTCTAGCGTAGCCCTCTTAACATCGAATTTTCTTACGAAGAATGCCCATGATTCAGACATTGATGGTCTTAAAACAACGACACGAGAACCATCTTTCATTTCATTTACTTTGAAACCATTTGAATCTGATAATTGTCCTGGGTTATTATATTTGTAAATATTCTGGCAAACCCTTTTTAGTTCTGATTCATTTCCAAATGAAAGAAATGCTAAACGTATTGAAACACCATGGAACATTATCCAAATACTATCACAGGCTCTTGGAACTTTATGATCCATAACCTGATTAAGAACATTCGCATCTGTTTGTGCAACCTGACTTAAAAAGCTCTCTGGTAAACCAGATACACCACCTGATACACCATCAATATTTTGATCTCTTATTTCGTCAATAGCACTATATCCTTTGTATAATTGATAAATTCTTTGTACAACTACATTTAATTTATCTTCAAATGTTAATACAAAATTTTCTTTTTCATAGATATCACTTATTTCTTCTGGTGTAATAACATATGATGGTTTTGATTCACCAGCAGTGTATTTTAACTCATTTAAATGATATTTATTTATTATTGTTTCTAAAGCATCGTAGCCATAATCTTTCTCATACATATAAATTAAAACATCAAACTTATCTTGTGCAGTTAAAAGTGAAGGAATATCAAAAGGTATAGCTCTTGAAACATTGGTTTCATCAACACCATATTCCTTTGATAAAATATCAAATATTAATTCCTTAACATATTTTTTATCATTGACATCTCCATAAGTACATCCCTTTAGAGCCTTCTTTAATTCGTATTTCTTATTTTTTCTTCTTTTTAATTCCTCTTCTGAAAGTCCTAAATCGAACAAATTAACTTTGGTGATTTCGTCAAGTCTTCTTTTTACGAATTTCATCATCATATCAAGTGTATATGTTTTATCATCAACTTGTATTTCACCAGACTTATCTTGTTTTTCAGCCTTTTTCTTGTCTGATATCTTCTTTTGAAGAATAAAAAATGTTGCAACTAATATCAATACTATTGCAATAGCATTTATTATCATTATTTTGCTCCTTTCGCTAATGTTATTTTATTCCAAAGTCAATTGAACGTCTTTCGTAATCAATTCTTTCTGCTGTATCTTTAACCTCTTGATAAAATTTTCCATCATCTCCATCAGTAAATGCAAGACTTCTAACTTTTAAAATATAATCAATGATTTGTCCTTCTGAACAACTATCTGCAAATCTAATACAATATGGGACAATAAATGGATTAATTCCCTCTTTCAAATACCTTGCTATATTTTTAGATGTATATATTGATTCTTCATCATATTTTCCAATTGTAAGCATAACACTATTTTTTTGATAAAATTCATTTTCCATTTTTAATTTAAGAAAATTATCAATTGATGTCTTATTTTGTGAAAGTCCCATCGCAACCATTGTTGAAACATTGTAGACTCTTTCTATATTTTCTTCTGGTATAGCGTCAGATAAATCAACAAATACAATATCATATATTGTGTTTGCCACTTCAATTATTTGTGAAAAATAATCGGAAATGTTTTCATATTCCTTATATGTTGTAGTTTTAGGTGAAGAAATTAAATCAAGTCTTCCCGTAAGAATAGGTCTTGCATAAGAACTAATTAATGATGCATCAGCTCTATTACTTGCAAATAATCTTACAAGACCTTCAAGTCCATTTGAAACATCAGTTGCACCTGCTTTATTTCTAAAAAGAGAATTTATAGATTTTGCTGTTTTGTTATCTTTAAAAAATGCTCTTTCCACAGTTTTGTCATCAAAATCTGTTGACAAAATTAGTATTTTATAATTATGTTCAATTGCCATTACAGTTGCAATTGCTGCAACTGAAAGAGTTTGTCCTGTTTCTCTTTTATCTTTATTTGAAAATGTAACTACAGACATTTATAATTCCTTTCTTTAGTTTCTTCTAATCACTTTTCTTATTAATGATTGTTCTATCTTCCCCTCTGCTACCAGAGCCGTTATATATTCTAAACTATCCTTATATGTAGATGAATAATGTTTAAAATTTAAAACTCCTAGCAATTGGTTTTGTAATTTTACTTTTCTATCCTGAGTTGTATCGGCAAATTCAATTTTGATTTCATTTAGTTTTACTGGTGTTTCTGTTAACAATAATTTATTAAAATAGTCTTCCTGTTTATCTTCAATATCCGGAGAGATAATAGTTTTTACAACACCAATTGGCTGATTGAAAAATTTTAATAATTCAATTGTTCTTCTAAGTTCATATTGTTCATATGATGTTACTACAAAAATTTTTTGAATTCTTGAAATCATAAATGAATTCATAGTTTGTAAATTATCAGTATCAATTAGTACAAAATCATAAGGAAGAGAATTATTACTTCCTAAGTATTGTGCAATGCTTTCTAAATTGACAAATCCGAGTGCAACATCAATTCCAAGATATTCGCTAATATATGTAATTGAATTATTAGACACTTTTGGAACAATATATTTAAGTCTTTGCATTAATGTAGCATCAACAATCAACACTTTTGATCCACATTCTGTAAGAACTTTTGCAATATTAAGTAATAAATCTTTTTTATCAAATGTTCCAATAAACGCTATCTGCTCCACTTTGTCATCCTTAATAATTTATTTAGATTTTTTTAATGAAAAATCTATAAAAAACATTTTTTTAATCTTATTTAGTCAATATATATATTTATTTTACTTTTATTTATATATAACTTATTGAATTAATCTTTTATTATTTGAGCTAATTAAGAATATATTTGTTCTATTATTAATTATTCTCAACTAATTGAATTAATCTTGTTCACTATAATTATTTAAGTTAATTAAGAATATATTTGTTTCATTATTAATTGTTTTCAACTGATTGAACATATTCTTGTCTTTGTGTTGTTAAAGTAGTTGTTTCAGATGAAGTTCCTGATTGAACAGCTGTCTTTCTTTCATCTGCTAATGTTGAGTTAATTTGATTATTAATTGAATTTCTAATATCTCTATTGTTGTTATAGTATGAAATTAAAGAATTTCTTGCTGTTTGTAATATATTTGAATCAGATTGAATTAATTGTAATGTTTCAACTGATGGTATATATGTTACAGAAGCTTTTCCTTGTGTTCCTGGATCAGTATATTTTAGTGCATAAAGTTTGCTTCCTGCCATTTGATATGCTTCTACTGTTGCACAAGATAAAGTTAAGATTTCATTTTCTTTTAGTTTAACCATCATTGTAGAAGATGATTTTGTATCTCCAACAGAAGGAATAGTAACTGTTTTTTTAGAAACAACTAAATAATCTCTTCCGTCTGGCATTCTTAATCTTATATCAACAACATCATCATCATTTAAGTCAGTTGGTAGTACTACTGAAGAAATTTCTTGCTCTCTTAAATCATCTGTTGAAAGTTCATCAAATGCAGTAACCATTTCTGTTGTAATTACTGTATTTTTATCAAGATCAATTTTAGCGACCATTGGTGAAGCATTCATTTTAACATCGACTCTTGTATCTCCTGTTATATAATAAATTGTCATTCCATTTTCTTGAGAACCTTCTGATTTTGTACCACTCATGTAATAATAATTTTCTCCATCGTCAGAATGAAGTTCTGCAAGAGTTTCTTTTGTTGCATCACTTTCAGAAGCAAATTTTAAGTACTTAACATCTTTTTGCTGTTCTTGATTATAATAAGTTACAATTTGGTTTCCGTTATCATCACTATAAAAATGATCCTGTAGCTTTTGAAAAGCATTTGTAGCTGTTGAAGGCACTGCATCACCATCAATTGCCTTTACAGTAAACATATCACTTGTTAATAATTCACCTGATGATACATTTTGTTTTAAAATTAATACCTTCTTTTGTGCATTTAACCTCATTTGTTCCTTTTGGTTTAACGAATAAATTTGATAAGCTAAAAATGCAATAATTGCAAGTCCAATTATTGTAGCAATTAATAATCCTTTAATAAATGATGATCTAGCTTTTTGCTCCAATGGATTTAAAGTAGACATAACTATTCCTCCTAATTTTCATAAACATAATTTACAATAATAATACACCAATTTATTATTTCAATCAATAAATTGGTGTATTATTTCTTTAATTTAATATTAATGTAATATTTTTGTAATATAATGTGTTTGCATTTAAAAATTGTTCTTATTTCTTTATCATGCATTTGTTGCAAGCTATTTTTATGCTATTTATTCTCCTATTTATTTTTGTTCGTCGGTTTTATCTTTTACAATTTCTTTCATAGCACCTAAACTTGCCAATGAAGATGTAGCTTCAAATGGAATAAATACTTTATTAGCCTCACCATTTGCAACATCTTTTAATGTTTCAAGAGATTTAAGTTGAACAAGTTTATCATCAGGGTTTGCCTTCATCATAGCTCCATAAACAAGTTTAACTTCCTCTGCTTTTGCCTCCGCTACTTTTTTAATTGCCTCAGCTTCACCAGTAGCCTTTCTAACTTTAGCCTCTTTTTCAGCTTCTGCTCTTAATATTGCAGCATCTCTTTCACCTTCAGCTTTTAAAACTGCTGCTTGTCTTTCACCCTCAGCTTGAAGAATTGCAGCTCTTTTATTACGTTCTGCATTCATTTGTTTCTCCAAAGCATCTCTAATATCAGCTGGTGGCATAATATCTTGAACTTCAACTCTATCAATATCACAGCCCCATTTAGTTGTAGCTTCATCAAGTATTGCTCTCAAATTATTGTTTATCAAATCTCTTGAACTAAATGTAGAATCCAAATCCATTTTACCAACAAGATCTCTCATTGTTGTAACAGATAAATACTCTATACCTTTTCTAAGATTTTGTATTTCATATACAGCTTTTGCAGGATCAACAATTCTATAAAATACAACTGTGTTAATTGTAATTGTAACATTATCTTTTGTAATTACTTGTTGTGGTGCTATATCAAGAGTTTGTTGTTTTAAACTAACAATACTACGAACATGATCAATAAAAGGAATAATTATTGTAATACCAGCATCAGCAACTTTGTGAAATTTTCCTAATCTTTCAATAATATATACTTCTGATTGTCTAACAATTTTAACACTAAGAAAAGCAAATATTATCAAAAGTACCAATAAAACAATTAAAAATACCATTGTATTTCCTCCATCTCATTTATTTTGATATATTGATTATATCACAAAAATATTGAAAATACAATGGTTTTATGAATTTTGCATATAATAAAGCTACAAATTCAAACAAAAAGTAAATGCAATTATTAATAACATCCGTTTAATCTAGACATTAAGCTTGCATTTACTTTACAAAATTTCACTTACCTTTTCATCTACAATAATCTTGAAAAATAAAATATCTACCTTCTTTTTTCCTGAAAATTCGATGTATCTATGTTTTCATCTGGGATAAAATATTTTTTATCTTTAATTGCATCTGGCAAGTATTGTTGTTCTACCCAATGTTTTGGATAGTCATGTGGATATTTATATCCAACATGATATCCTTCTTTTTCCATACCTTTTGCAACTGCATTTCTGATATGCATTGGTATTGTACCTGTATCATTTTTTCTAACATCTTCTAGTGCATTATTAATCGCTAAATAACTTGCATTTGATTTTTTTGAATTTGCATTGTATATAGCCGCTTCTGCTAATATTATTCTTGCTTCTGGCATCCCTACCATATTAACTGATTGCATTGCAGAATTTGCAACAACTAATGCATTTGGGTTTGCAAGTCCTATATCCTCAGCAGCAGAAATTACAATTCTCCTTGCCAAAAACATTGGATCTTCTCCTGAATCCAAAGCTTTTGCTAAATAATAAACTGTTGCATCTGGGTCAGAACCTCTCATTGATTTTATAAATGCACTTATATTGTCATAATGTGCATCTCCATCTTTGTCAAATACCTCTTTATGATTTTGAACACAATCCTTTGCCACCTCATCTGTTATATAAATGAATCCATCTTCCTTTGGAGGAGTTGTTAAAACAGCAACTTCTAAATTGTTTAATGCTGTTCTAACATCTCCATTTGATACAATTGAAAATTTTCTTAATACATCATCAGAAATTTTAATATTAAAACCTTTTAATCCTCTTTCAGAATTTAAAGAATTATTTAAAATCTGAAAAATATTTTCTTGTGAAAGTTCGTGTAACCTAAAAACCATACTTCTTGAAATTAAAGCCTTGTTGACCTCAAAATATGGATTTTCTGTGGTTGCTCCTATTAATATTACTGTCCCGTTTTCAACAAATGGCAATAATGCGTCCTGTTGTAATTTATTAAATCTGTGAATTTCATCTATAAACAAAATACATTTTCCAGATGGATTTAGAAGTAAATTTTGAGCCTCCTCAATTGCATTTTTTATATCAGAAACACCAGCTGTTACCGCATTCAATTTTTCAAATTTATATTTTGTTGTATTACTGATTACCCTAGCAAGTGAAGTTTTTCCACATCCTGGAGGTCCCCATAAAATAATACTTGATAATCTATCAGCTTTTATTGTTCTATACAAAATTTTATCTTTTCCCAAAATTTCTTCTTGTCCAACATATTCATCAAGAGTTTGAGGCATCATTCGATATGCTAAAGGTTTTGATAAATCAACCATATTTTATCCCTCCATTTTGATTATCTATGATAAAGTGGATATATTGGAGTATATCATTTTTATACATTCATCATTATTATTATGATAACTCCTTTAATCCATCTTTAATCAAATCTTCTGTAGTTTTTGAAGATGTTTCAATTTTTTCAAAAGCTTTTTCAATTGATTTTAAATTATAGCCTAAAACCTGCAATGCAGAAATTGCATCTTTAATATTTTCGTTTTCTTGAATTTGCTTTTCTATGTTTTTACTCTCTTCAATAATTTGCTCATGTTTCATTTTATCTTTAAGTTCAAGTACGATTCTTTGTGCTGTTTTAGGTCCGATTCCTGGAAGAGATTTTAGTTTATTAACATCATCTGAAACAACAGCCATCGCAAAATCTGTTGGTGTTATATTTGAAAGAATCGAAAGAGCTGATTTTGCTCCTATTCCACCAACTGTTATTAACAGTTCAAACATGTTAAGTTCTTCATTAGATAAAAAGCCAAATAAACTAACATCATCTTGCAAAACTCTCATATATGTAAATATTTTAATTATGTTATTTGTTTCAATTTGTTCAATTGAAGTTTTTGCCATAAAAACTTTATATCCAATATTATTAACTTCTATAACAATATAGTCTTCTGCTTTAAAAGCAACTTGCCCTTTTAAAAATTCAATCATATTTTTTCCCTTATTATAGCTTGAAATCTAAACAAAAATTGTTCAAATTTTGTTTAGATTTCTACTTTTACTTTTTACTAATAATTAGTTTAAATTTCCTCTCAATTCAGCATTGTATTTTTTATTAAGAGCATCTGTAATTTTAGTTAGCTCTTGCATAATTTCTTCATCTGTTAATGTATGATCATTTGCCCCTAACCTTATTTTAAATGCCAAACTTCTCTTTCCTTCTGGTATTCCTTTTCCTTCGTATAAGTCAAATACTTTACTATCTAGTAATAGTTTTCCACCATTTGCTTTAATTATTTTTTGAATTTCTTGACATGTTATGTTTTTATCAACAATAATTGCAAAATCTTTTTGCACTGTTGGGAATTTTGAAATTTCTTTATATTTCATTCCTGAAACCCTTTTTTCTAGCAATTTATCTAGGTCAATTTCCATAACATATACTTCATCTTTTGATATGGTTGGATTAATTCTTCCTATAAATCCAACTATATCATTATTAACTGAAATCATTGCACTTTTTCCTGGATGTAAATCCTTTGGTATAGCTTTGTCTGTTACAAAACTATATCTTCCATTATATCCTAAGAAGTCTAGTAATTCTTCCGCAATTCCTTTTATTACATAAAAGTCAACTGTTTCTTTATCTAAGCCTGTAAAATATTCTCCTTGCATTAATGCCGCAATTCTATTTTTTTCAATAAAATTTTCACCATTTTTGTAGAATGCTTTGCTTATTTCAAATATAGAAATATCTTCATTGCCATGTGCTTTATTATATTCGTAAACTTTATAAAGAGATGTAGTAAGTGTTTGACGTAAACAGCTTCTCTCCTCTGTTAATGGTGACAATATTTTTATTGATTCATTTTCACCATTAGTAAACATTGATGACTCATTTTCATTCACTAATGAATATGTAAGTGTTTCGTTTAACCCTAAATCAACCATTTTGTTTCTTATTTCTCTAATATGCTTGTCATAAGAACCTTTTTTTAATGGCATTATCATGTTTTTGCTTTCAATATTATCAACACCGTATATTCTTCCAACTTCCTCAATTAGATCTTCTTCAATTGCAATATCAATTCTTCTTGTTGGAACATGTACAATTATATCATCATCATCATTATTTGTTTCACAAGTAAATGCAAGTTTTTCAAATGAATCAACTATATCTTTTTTGCAAATATCAGCTCCTAATATTCTATCAATTTTTGAAACTGTTATATTAATTATTTTTTCGTCTTTATTTGTTGTATCATAAGTTTTAGTGCCTCTTAAAATTTCTCCATTTGCATATTCTTGTAGCAATTTGCAAGCTCTTGCCATCGCCATATAAGTTCTGTTTGGATCAAGTCCTTTTTCAAAACGATTACTTGCTTCACTTCTCAATATTCTATTTGATGTTTTTCTAACTTTTACCCCATCAAATATAGCTGACTCAATAATAATATTTTTTGTTTTTTCTGTTATTTCTGTATCAAGTCCTCCCATTACACCTGCAAGAGCAATAGGCTTTCCAGAATCAGTTATAACTATATCTTCATCAGATAATATTCTTTCCTTTGAATCAAGTGTAGTTATTTTCTCTCCATTTTTAGCCATTCTAACTTCAATATTTTTTAATTTGTCAGCATCAAAAAAGTGTAATGGTTGTCCTGTTTCAAGCATAACATAATTGCTAATGTCAACAACATTATTAATTGGTCTAATTCCAGAAGCCATTAGTTTTTCTCTTATTTCCATTGGACTTTCTTTTATTGTTACGTTTTCAACTTTTCTTGCTAAATACATCTTGCAGTTATCTGTCAAAACTTTGATATCAAAATTAAATTCCTTTTCACTCTCTTTAAAATTTAAATCAATTGGTTTTACTTTTTTGCCATAAATAGCTCCAACTTCATAAGCCATTCCAAGTATACTTAACAAGTCACCTCTATTTGCAGTTAAATCAAAATCAATAACGTTATCATCTAATCCTAAATATTTAATTGGATCTTCCCCAACAGGAGCATCAGGTGAAAGTTCACAAATTCCAGCAATGTCTTCTTCACTTAAAAATTTTTTATCTAGCCCTAACTCTGCAATTGAGCATAACATACCATTTGACTCTTGTCCGCGAATTACACCTTTTTTTATCTCTCCACCTGGAAGCTTTGCTCCATTTAATGCAACAATTACTTTAAGACCTGTTCTAACATTTGGAGCTCCACATACAATTTGTAAAATATCTGTTCCAATATTTACCTTACATACATGTAAATGGTCAGAATCTGGGTGCTCCTTACAGTCAACTACTTCGCCTATTGTAAGCTTACTAGCATTTATGAATTTCCCAGCAGAATCATATTCATTTCCAACTTTTGTCATATCATCTGCAAGCTTATTGACTGTTAAATCATCATCCAAGTCAATATAATCTTTTAAAAAGTTTGTACTTAATAGCATTAATATTCTCCTATCCTTTTAAACATATTATTCATATTTTACCTGTAAAATTTTATGCATTTTTTCTATTTTGCATTTTTTATAAAATCATCAAATAATATTTATAAATATTTATGTGTTTATTCAATCAAAGTTTTTATACATTTGCATCTCTTTATAAAATCATCAAATAGTATTAATTAAA
>Ga0256406_1003708_pt1 | contig 18510 bp, 18 predicted proteins | sample RumenRJG_03DNA_FD_185986 | JGI IMG/M metagenome (GOLD analysis project Ga0256406, IMG submission 185986) | Bovine rumen microbial communities from Lethbridge, Alberta, Canada - RJG_03 | ecosystem: Host-associated > Mammals > Digestive system > Stomach > Rumen | place: Canada: Alberta | collected...
ATCTCTTCATTGGTTTTAGGATGGGAAGCACTGCCAAATCCCTCGTCAGAGTTGTTGACGAATTCCGGGAGAATGCATGCTGCCAACCGGAAGGTGTAAACCTTTCCAGTGTTTTTTATCACAGATGTCGTTGAAGGCGTGGTGAAATGCGAGGGCACCCGGCGGGCATTTGCACGCACGGCCTCGTAGTATTCTTTTGGGATGATCACTTCGCAACTGTCCTGGTTGCCAATCCCGGTTTGGGCCTGTCCTGGCAAGATAGAGACGAGCGAGAGCAATAGCGTGGTGGACAGAATCATTCTGCCTGACCAATGGGTTTGTTGTCCTTTCATATTTCGCTTTGTGCTTGTTGGATGGTGTTGGTATTTTGTATTCTTTGCAAACTTACGCAAAAAGGCTGTAATTCAACTTTTATCAATCAGTAAATTAATAATTATTAACTTAGTTGTAGCTCGTTGTAACCAGAGAATGTCGGCACGGCTGATAATGTCTTTTGAGGTGTACGATACTGCCTCCAAACTTGTACATACCACGGACATTATCCGCTGCACCGTTTATCGCCCTGCCAAACCTCAACGCTGGCAGCATAACCCTGCCGGTGCAGCTCAACATAGGCAGCTATCATGCGGTGGCCGAGCCAGGCGCCTATATTGTGGTCGCGCCCGTTTACCTTGCTGCATCCATGAATCACCCCGTTAAAGTCGCGGTTAAAGGTTACATGGTACACATGCTGGTTCATCAGCGTGCGCATAGAGTGACTTACATGTATTTTTTCAGGAAAGATAACGAAGCGGTCGAGTGGACAATACCACTTTATTACAGGCGACACCTTATAGGCGAACCACGGAAAGATGCCGTTGCTGTAAGCCAGCAACAGCCACTCCACCGTCAGGTCGCCGCCAATGGCAATGAGTCCGTTAGGATTTCCGCCATGAGGGTCGGGAAATGCCACATAGTTTTTATCCAATTGATAAACTGCCATCTTTACACATTATCTTAACGTTACCACCTTTCTTCAAACTGCCATAGAGAATTTCGCGCATAAGCAGAGGCTTCAGCTCCCGGCCTATCACGCGGTCCATCTCACGAGCGCCATACTGGGGCGTAAAACCTTTAGTGAGCAGAAACTCACGTGCCTCGGCACTCAGTGTGATGCTCACATTGCGGCGGGTAAGCTTCTCTTCGAGCTCACCCAGTTTCTTGTTGAGTATCAGTGTGGCCATTGGCTTATCCATGTCGTGGAATACCACCACATCGGTAAGGCGGTTGCGGAACTCTGGCTTAAAGGTACGCTTCACCTGGGCAAGCATAGCCTCGCCACGCGAGGTATGACCAGTGAAGCCCACGTTGGCTTGCGAGGCATACTGTGCGCCCGCATTCGACGTCATGATGAGTATCACGTTGCGGAAGTCGGCTTTCTCACCTTTGTTGTCGGTAAGCACCGCGTAATCCATTACCTGCAGCAGTATGTTGTAAATGTCGGGGTGTGCTTTCTCTATTTCGTCGAGCAGCAGCACGCAGTTAGGCGTTTTGCGAATGGCGTCGGTAAGCAGTCCACCGTCTTCGTAGCCCACGTAGCCTGCGGGCGAGCCAATCAGCTTGGCCACTGTGTGCTTCTCGGTGTACTCACTCATATCGAAACGCACCAGACTGATACCCAGCTCTTTGGCAAGCACACGTGCCACCTCGGTTTTGCCCACGCCCGTAGGACCCACGAACAGCAAACTGGCCAGTGGTTTGCCCTCATCCTGTAATCCAGCCTTTGCCATTTCAACAGCCTCGACCACCTGTCTTACAGCCTCATCCTGACCATATATTTTACTGGTGATGCGCTTGTAAAGTGTCTTCAGGTTGCCATTGCCTTCCTCTTTCAGAGCCACGGCATCTATCTTAGCTGTCTTGGTGAGCACCTGGGTAATAAGCTTTTTATCAACCGTCTGCCGTTTGGTTTTCAGCGGATGCAGTTCGCGGTAGGCGCCTGCCTCATCAATCAGGTCGATGGCCTTGTCGGGCAGGAATCGGTCGGATATGTATTTGGCCGAGGCACTTACGGCATAAGCCAGAGCCTCATCGGTATAGTTAACGTGATGGAAATCCTCGTAGCCTTTCTTCAACCCTTTGAGAATAGCGATGGTATCGTCAACCGACGGTTCCTTGATGTTGATTTCCTGGAACCGGCGCACAATGCCTTTCGACGAAGCAAAATACCGCTTGTATTCATCGTAGGTGGTGGAGCCTATAAAGCGTATGTCGCCCGACTCAAGATAGGGTTTCAGCATGTTGGATGCATCGAGTGAGCCATCGGCTCCGCGACCGGCACCAATCATGTTGTGAATCTCATCAATGTAAATAATTACGTTGCCCTCCTTGCGTGCACCCTCCATCACGTCCTTCACACGTTTCTCAAAGTCGCCGCGATATTGTGTGCCTGCCAGCATGGTACCCATGTCCATGGCATATATCTTACAGTGTTGCAGTCGCTCGGGCACGTTGCCCTTGTTAATGCGGTCGGCCAACCCATACACCAGCGCCGTTTTACCCACGCCGGGTTCGCCCACATGCAGCGGGTTGTTCTTCTCTTTACGGCAAAGCACCTGAATGGTACGGTCCAGCTCGGCCTCACGACCTATGAGCGGATTGTGGTGTGCCACATCGTCGTTAACACACGTAACCATGCTGTGCCATTTGGGTTGTGCTTCATTGCGGGTGTCGGTGGCCTCTTCAGCCGTTGATTCATCGCCATTGTACTCTGATTCAAACTTGTAAGTATCGAGCAACACCTTCATAAAACCGGGAATGTCACCATCAATCGATTTCAGCAGCAGGTAGCCAGCCCACGAATCGTTGAGATGCAGCATGGCATCAACCATGTGAGGCACGGTAATTACATGCTTGCCTGCCTCGTAAGCCTTTACGGCAGCCTCTTGTATGAGTTCCTTGCTTTGGGCCGAGAACTGTGGCGTGTACACGTTCAGTCCCGGAATGCGGTCTTGCTTGTTTATCTCATCGTTCAGTTTCTGCTTCAGGTCGGCCACCTCAACGGCATCACTCAGCAAGGCCGACTCAAAGCTGGGCGCAGCTATAAGCATAGCCTTGAGGATGTGCTCGGGCGTGACAAACTGATTGCGCTTGCGATTGCATATATTGAATGCCTGGTGCAACACTTCGGCGAGCTCCGCATCGTTTTTCATTATCTGTCCGGGCATCTTTCTAAACCTCCCTGCATGTTATTTCTAAAGGGAATCCAGCCTGCCGTGCCTTTGCCGTAGCCAGGTCTCTCCGGCTCACGGCAACGTCGTAGGTGTAAACACCCACTACAGCACAGTTTTCCTGGTGTACTTTCATCATAAGCCGCTGCGCCTCATCCTCACTTTTCAGGAACACCTCGCGCAGCACCTGCACTACAAAGTCCATCGTAGTGAAGTCATCGTTCCAGAACACCACGGCCCATTGGCCAGGTTCCTTTATCTCTATCTTGTTCTGAATATTTGATTGCGATTGTTGTTGTGGCATATTATCTTTGGTTTTTAAGTGAACGTATGCCAGGCACACGCTCTGTTGTAATTTACAAAGATAATGTTTATCTTGTAACTCTGCAACATTTTCCATCCTAAATTTATCTGATTATTCTGCTGGAAGTGAGTACCAAGAATCGTATCAGCATCTGGTACTGACAGTATCACAGCGTGATACTCACCGTATCACAGCGTGATACCCACAGTATCAAAGCGTGATATCCACAGTATCAAAGCGTGGTACTCACCGTACCAAAGCGTGGTACGATAACAAAGCGTGTAGTTACCTTGCAGAAAGCTGTTTTTTAAGATGCCGGTAGAACCAGAAGAAGGCAGGGAAAAGGAACAAGTCGGCAAAGATCCACGCCATAGGGTCACCATAGCAAACGCCAAGGAAGCCAAAGGCAGGCACAAGCCACAAGCTCACGCCCGAGCGTGCAATCATTTCCATAACGCCCGACATCATTGAGAGGTTGCTGTAGCCCAGACCCTGAATGCTGTAACGCAGAATGGTGAGCATGCCGAGCACGGGATAAAAGTAACAGCTTATGCGCATAATGAGTGCCGCATTGGTAATTACCTGTTGTTCACCGCTGCTGACAAACAGTTTCATCATGTCGTCGGCAAAGGGCAGTATGACAAGGAGCGTGGCCACAAAATAAACCAGCATAATCTTAACAGCAGCCCATTCGCCCAGTTTTACCCGGTCGAGCCGGCGGGCGCCGATGTTCTGTCCACAATAAGTGGCCATAGCAACGCCAATATTCTCGAAAACACAGGTAAACAGATATTTTATACGCACGGCAGCCGTGAACGAAGCCACGTAGATGGTGCCCAGGGCATTGTTGGCACTTTGCAGCATAATGATACCGATGGCGGTGATAGAGAACTGCAGGCCCATAGGCACACCATTGTTAAGCAAAATGGAGATGCGCTTATTATTATAATTGCGCTCGGCGCCGTGAGGAATAAGCAGCGGCAGGTGCCTCACCACATACCACACGCTGAGCACAGCGGCAAACAGCTGTGAAAGCAGGGTAGCAAGTCCGGCTCCGGCCACACCCATGCCCAAAGCCAGAATAAGCAGGCAATCGAGCAGTATGTTTACTATAGACGAAAAGATGAGGAAGTAAAACGGCTGCCTGGAATTACCCAAAGCCCGGATAAATCCGGCAAAGAGGTTGTAGGCAATGGTGAAAGGTATGGCAAGGAACTGCAAAAACAAGAACGTGTAGGCATCGTTGAATATCTCCCGGGGCGTGTTTACAATGTGCAGAATGCGCGTGCAGAAGATGCAGGCCAGAAAAGTAATCACCACGGCCAGCACCACTGCAATGCGCACGGCGTTGGCCACATAGACGCGCATCTTAGAATAGTCCCTGGCTCCAAAAGCCTGGGCAATAGGGATGGCAAAACCGGCGCAGGCCCCATTGCAAAAGCCCATAACCAGAAACATCACCGACGATGTGGCTCCTACAGCCGCAAGTGCATCCACACCAATCCAGCGCCCCACAATGGCAGCATCGATGATGAGGTACATTTGTTGCAGAATGTAGCCTAAAATCAAAGGAATGGCAAACTTAATGATGCCACGGGCAGGACTGCCCACCGTCATATCGTTGACTGAAATGTTTTTTTCCATCGTCTATGTTAATGCTTACAAGCTATTGTTATCCAAATACATCTTGTTTCGTACTGCAAACTTACACAGAATAATTGGATTATCCATGATCCGCGCAACATATTTTAAACAAAAATTTACAAATTTAAAATCTGTTATAGGTAAGTAAATAGGGAAATACGGATAGCCAGGCAGCTGCAGGGCCGCAGCCCTGCAGTGGGATGTTAAAGTTATTCATGTTCCGGGAAAACGTCCCCGAAGGGGACGGCCCGGCAAATGTCCACCGTAGGGTGCGGCCTTTATGGCCGCCCTAAGTGCCACGTAATTCCAACCCATTAACACAATTGCCCGACAAACCGGGTCCTTAGGGCGGCCATAAAGGCCGCACCCTACGGTGGACGCGTCCTCGACATTTTTAAGGAATACATTTTGTTGACCAATAATTACTGGGCAAACGTCCCCGAAGGGGGCGAACATGGTTAGCCCCATGCCGGAGCGAAGCGCAGACATGGGGTACTGTATCCCACTGCGTGAATGCGTCCTCGAAGAGGGCGAACCTGTATTCCCTGTGCCCCACGTTGACACGTGGGGTTAACCGTGTTCGCCCCCTTCGGGGACGGCCCGGGCAAATGTCCACCGTAGGGGTGGCCTTTATGGCCGCCCTAAGTGCCACGCAATTCCAACACAATCAACATATTGCAGGATAAACCGGGTCCTTAGGGCGGCCATAAAGGCCGTCCCTACAGTGGACGCGTCCTCGACATTTTTAAGGAATACATTTTGTTGACCAATAATTACTGGGCAGGCGTCCCCGAAGGGGGCGAATTAGGTTAGCCCCATGTCGGAGCGAAGCGCAGGCATGGGGTATGGAATCCTCCCGGCGGATGCGTCCTCGAAGAGGGCGAACCTGTATTCCCTGTGCCCCACGTTGACACGTGGGGTTAACCAAGTTCGCCCTCTTCGAGGACGGCCCGGGCAAATGTCCACCGTAGGGTGCGGCCTTTATGGCCGCCCTAAGTGCCACGTAATTCCAACCCATTCACACAATTGCCCGACAAACCGGGTCCTTAGGGCGGCCATAAAGGCCGCACCCTACAGTGGACGCGTCCTCGACATTTTTAAGGAATACACTTATAAATTGTAACTGTTAATTACTTTTTTAGCAGCCTCGCGGAAGGCTTGCCCGCGTGGGTGTGTCCTTGTAGAGGGTAATTGATTGACAATACACACCCATGGAGAGAATATTTCTACTGCGGGTGCTCAAGTGGATATGAAAAAAGCCAGACGGGGGGAGCAGAGGCTCCTGGTCTGGCTTTTTATTGTATATAAGTATAAGATGCTTATACGAGGTATTGTGACGAGATGCTCTCGTTGTTCACCACACGCTTGATGGTTTCAGCAAACATGTGAGCCACGCTGAGCTGTTTTACCTTGTCGCAGCGTTTGGTGTAAGGAATGGAATCGGTGAAGACAATCTCCTCGAGGCATGAATTCTGCACACGCTCAGAAGCCGGACCGCTCATCACGCAGTGTGATGCACAAGCCCTTACGCTAAGGGCACCAGCCTCTTTCATCAGGTTGGCAGCCTTGGTGATGGTGCCTGCGGTATCAACCATATCGTCGATAATTACCACGTTCTTGCCTTTTACGTCACCAATAATCTGCATATTCTCAACCACGTTGGCACGGGCTCTGGTCTTGTTGCACAGCACCAGCGGGCAACCTAAGTATTTGGCATAGGTATTGGCACGCTTACTGCCACCCACATCAGGTGAAGCAATAACCAAATCCTTAAGATGCAAGCTCTGCACATAAGGCAGCAGCACACCGGAAGCATAGAGGTGATCGACGGGAACATCGAAGAAACCTTGAATCTGGTCGGCATGCAAGTCCATTGTAATGAGTCGGTCGATACCGGCAACACTCAGCAAATCGGCCACCAGTTTGGCACCGATGCTCACTCTGGGCTTGTCCTTGCGATCCTGACGGGCCCAGCCGAAATACGGAATAACAGCGATGATGTGACGGGCCGAAGCACGCTTGGCAGCATCAATCATCAACAGCAGTTCCATAAGATTGTCGGAATTCGGGAAGGTGCTTTGAACCAGGAACACGTCACGTCCACGAATAGATTCCTCGTAAGATACGGCAAACTCGCCATCAGAGAATTTAGTGACTACCAGATTACCCAGCGGACACCCCAAGTTGGCGCAGATTTTCTCTGCAAGGTACCTCGTGTTAGTGCCAGAGAATACCAGAAAAGAGTTATTTTCACTCATGTATTTAGTGTTTATAAAGGATTGTGATGTTGTACTCATATATTTTTATCAGCCAACAGCTTTCTTCAGTTGCCGGAAGTATTCTATAACGTTCTTAAAGTCCTTTTGATTTTGTATATCGAACTTGTTCCACAGATTGCTGGAAATTACCACGCCGCCGAAACCAAGTTCCTTCATGGTGCCGATGTTGCTCAGGTTGATTCCGCCAGCCGCATATACATGCCGGTCGATATGCCGGCTGTGCACTGCCTCGGCCAGCTGGGTAGGGGTGTAGAGCGACTTTTCACCTGTGTCGGCATCGTTCAGCACATTCTGAAGAATTACATAGCTGTATTTCTTCTTCATTCGCTGCAAGTCGTCCAGATTACGGCATGTAATGCCTACCTTGCCTTTGTAGCCTTTAGGCGGGAGCTGTTTTTCATCGTCAAGGTGAATGCCACCCAGGGCGAACTCGTCTTTGAGGTAAAGATGCCCATGCACTATAATTCTGCCATAATACTCTTCGGGTATCAAAGATAACAAACGCTCAGAGAGCAGGGGTGAAGAGTCAGGTTTGTACAAGTGCAAGCACTCCAACCCTTCATCAAAAAGGCTTGTTATTATAGTATCCTCTTCCACGAAGAAAGAGGGATTGGTCATGACGATGAGTTTCATCTATGTTATTTTTAATGCAAATGTATGAAATTTCTTTTAATCGTGCAATGAAATAAAGATAAAAAAGCTATCTTTGCAAATAAATCATACATTTTTTTTGCGATGCAGGTAAATACGCTTACTTACGACAACATTACTTCTCCGATGTACATACTGGAAGAAGAGAAGCTGATAAAGAACTTAGAACTTATTCAGAAGGTGCAGCAAGAGGCTGATGTAGAGATTATTCTTGCCTATAAGGCTTACGCGCTATGGAAGACATTTCCTTTGTTCCGCAAATACATTAACGCCACCACTGCAAGCTCGCTATGGGAGGCGCGCCTCGCCGCTGAGGAGTTTGGTGCCCCGGCACATACTTACTCGCCTGCCTATACACCGGCGAATATTGGCGAGATAGCCCGACTGTCAAGCCACCTTACCTTTAACTCGCTGTCGCAATATGCTGCCTATCATGAGGCGGCACTTAAAGCAAACCCTGACATCGACTTGGGACTAAGGGTGAACCCCGGCTATTCTGAGGTGGGCACCGACATCTACAACCCCTGCTGTCCGGGCACCCGCTTCGGCATCAGGGCAAGCAAGCTGCCCGGGCAGTTGCCTGCCGACATTACCGGCCTGCATTGCCACTGCCATTGCGAAAGCGGGGCCGATGTGTTCCAGCGCACACTTGTGCATATTGAGGAGCAGTTCTCACCCTGGTTCGACCAGATAAAATGGATTAACTTTGGCGGCGGGCACCTGATGACGCGCCGCGACTACGACGTGCCATTGCTTATCAGAATTCTGAACGACTTTCATAAGCGTTATCCGCATCTGCACGTTATTCTGGAGCCCGGCAGCGCTTTTGGCTGGCAAACGGGCGTACTCGTGGCACATGTTGTGGATGTAGTGGAAGATGAGGGCATCAGCACTGCCATTATGGACGTGAGTTTTACCTGCCACATGCCCGACTGTCTGGAGATGCCCTACATGCCGGCTGTGAGAGGTGCCAGAGTAGTGGAGCATGCCGACAAGGCCGCTCTGGCCGACCGTAGCAACCATCTGTACCGTTTGGGCGGTTGCTCGTGCCTTAGTGGTGACTACATGGGCTACTGGCAGTTCAAGGAAGAGCTGAAGGCAGGCGACACCTTGATATTCGAGGACATGCTGCACTACACCACGGTGAAAACCAACATGTTCAACGGCGTGTATCACCCCGCCATTGCCATGGTGCATAAAAATGGTGAACTGGAAGTGCTGCGCCAATTCACCTATGAAGATTATCGCGACCGGATGGATTAACCATGCCATCCGGACACTGATGTTTTATTCACTCCTGCTTCGTCTTTGCAGGTGTTTCGGGTTGTTCCTTGGGGTAAATCTGCAAGGTAAAGACAAACGTCAGACCGCCACCATCGGTTAACTCGGCTGCTATCGTACCACCATGAATGAGCACAGCGTTCTTCACGATGGCCAGGCCCAGACCCGTGCCACCCATCTTGCGGCTTCTGCCTTTGTCGACACGGTAGAACCGCTCGAACAACCGGGGCAGATGCTCGGGAGCCACACCCACGCCATTATCGCTGAAGTGGAACTTCCAGGCATTGCCTTCGCGCTGCGCACTGAGGTGCACCGTGGTGCCATCACCGGCATAGGCCAGGGCGTTGTCGGTAAGGTTGCGGAACACACTGTAAAGCAGCGAACGGTTGCCTTGCACGATAAGGTGTGCAGGCAAGCTATTAATAAACGTCATGTTGCGTTCTTCGAACTGTAAGGCCGTCTCCGAAATGATATCCCTTACCTGTCCGGCAATATCGACCGACTCGAAATGCTTAACCTGTGGAGCATCGTCTATACGGTTCAGCGTTGATATATCCCTTAACAACGACGTTAAGCGCTCACTCTGCGCATAGCACCGCTTCAGGAACATGTTGCGCGTATTCTCGTCCATCGTTGGGTTGGCAATGATGGTTTCCAGATACCCCTGGATACTTGCAACAGGCGTTTTCAGTTCGTGGGCCACATTCTGCGTGAGTTGCCGCTTCAGCACATCCTGCTCTTTGCGGGTGGTCTCCAGGCGTTTGTATATTTTGATGATTCTCTCTGCAATTTCACCTAATTCGTCGTTGGGGAACTCCAGCAGATCCTCCACATACAAGTTTTCATCATGGTCGGCACGGTAGGCAAAGGTGCGCAGTTTAGAGATGTTTTTACCCAACGTACTGACAAACCGGTAAAGCACCAGGGTAAGCAACAAGATGGCTACCAAAGAGAACCACAGGAAATGCTTATCCGACCGCAACACCTGGGCAATGCCATGACTATAAGGCAGGGCCGTGCGGATAATGAGCTGCATCCTGGGAAAGTAAGATGCAGCATACAGGAAGCTGGCTCTATCTTTGCTGTGCCGCCGGTTTATGCTGAAGCCATTTCTGGCGTTCAGAGCCGACTGTATCTCAGGGCGCGAAATAAGGTTGCCCAGTTTTTTATAGTCTTTGTATTGGTTGTCGTAGATAACCTTGCCGTCGGGGCGTACCAGAGTAAGGCGGATTCCCTGAAGCTGATGCCGCTTAAGGAAGGCATCCATGTAAGCCTCATCGGGCTGTCCATGGTTTAAGATGCTCTCTGAACAGTGCGAGTTGTAATCGTAGAGCGTCTGGGTGAGTGAGCTTATCTTGAACTGCTTTTCACGAAATTGCTGAAAAATAATAAAAGTAGCAGCGAAAAGCAGGAATACGCTCAGAACGCTGAAATACAATTTTTTACCTACAGCTGAGTACTTCATACGACTTAAGCATCAAAGTAATAGCCAAAACCCAGTCGGGTGGCAAGATGTGGAGCATAGTTGCCCAGCTTCTTTCTGAGTCGGGTGATGTTTACGTCTACCGTACGGTCGAGCACCAGCACATCCTTTGGCCAGATGCGGTTAATGAGTTCCTGGCGTGAGAACACGCGGCCCGGTTCTTTCAAAAAGAGTTCGAGCAACTCATACTCCGTCTTGGTAAGCTGTACTTCCTCACCGTCAACCGTTACGGTTTTCAGGTTCAGGTTCATCACCAGGCCCTCGAACTGCAGCTTGTCGTGCTGTTCGGCAGCCGGTGCCACTTCATTGTTGCTTTCATAGCGGCGAAGCACAGCCTTGATACGCAGAATAACCTCACGAATGGAAAAAGGTTTTGAGATGTAATCGTCAGCTCCGATGTTGAAACCGGTAACGGTATCGTTCTCGGTGTCGCGGGCAGTAAGGAAGATGATAGGTATTTTTGCCGTTTTGCTATCCTTCTTAAGTAATTTGGCCATAGCGAAACCACTCATGCCATCCATCATAACATCAAGTAAGATAAGATGAACTTCCGACAAGTCCTTCTGCAAAGCCTCTTCAGCAGAATTGGCCGTTATTACCTTGTAGCCCTCAGCTTCAAGATTGAATTTTAGAATTTCGCACAAATCTTGTTCGTCATCAACCACCAAGATTGTATACTGCTGATTTTCCATTATGTATATTTTATAGTTTGCGTTGCAAAGATAGCAATATTTAACGTAAAATACATTACGAAAATATTACAATCCACGGTAAGCGGAAGGAAAATCACAATAAGCCGGCCAAATTCTGAATATTGGGTATCTCAATGCGCTGACGGCCCAGCTCAACCAGTCCGGCATCACTTAACCGGTGCAGAGCATGTGAGACGTAGCGTGGATTATCGTTAAGTTCGATAGCGAGCCGCGACATTTTAATCTTCATTCGCTTTGCTCCGGCAGGGTAACAGCATTTGTGGCAGATGAAGGCAGCAATGCGCTCCTCAAGTGATTCGGCAGGCCGCTGCCAGTTGTTTTCAAGCTGTTTTTGCGCATTGCGGCAAATCACGTTAAGCAGGTTGGTACGAAAGATATCAAAGTTGTCGCTCAGGTTCACCACATCACGCTTGCTTATACTCATGATGCTGCATGAGGTGAGGGCCTGGTAGGTTCTGAAATAATGCTGGTCGAGTCCGAAGATACGCTCAGGCTCTATGACCTGTGTAGCAGGCAGCGACTCGTACAGCGTGAAACCATGGTCGATAGGGTCGGTGGCCACCTGCAGGGTGCCACTCAGCAAGAACACGAGTGCCCGGCATTCTTCATGGGAATGCAAAACAGCTTCACCCTCAACGAACTGCCGGAAAGCTAATTTGGTATGACCCACAATATACTCGATATCCTGCGGACTAATGCCGGTAAACAACGGCAACTTAAGCAGGGAATCGTAACTTCGGCCACTCATTGCACATTAATTACTCAGTTTGCCCTTCAGCGACTTAGACACCCACACTTTGTACTTGCCATTCTCATTATAAATAAGGTAAGCCATAAGTTCCGGATGCCGCTCGAGCACTTTCTCAGCCTTTTGTATGCCCATCACCATGAACGATGTGGCATAAGCATCGGCAATGGCGCATTGGGGTGCCAGCACCGTGGCCGACAGCAGGGAGTGCTGCACGGGGTAACCGGTGTGCGGGTCGATGGTGTGGGCATATTTCTTATGGCCCTTAATATAGAAGTTGCGGTAGTTGCCGCTGGTAGCCATTGCACAGTTAGTTACATTGATGATGGCCTGGATGCCATCATTAACCTGCAGTGAGTCGTCTACTGGCTTGTTGATGCCAATCTTCCAGGGCAAGCGCTTCTCGCTCACGCCCGAAGTGACAATCTCGCCACCTATCTCTACCATAAAGTTGCTGATGCCTTTGCTGCGCAGATAATCGGCCACCACATCTACACCAAAGCCCTTGGCTATGGCTGAGCAGTCGAGCATGATGCCGGGATGAGCCTTAACCACCTTGCCGTTTTGCAGTTTCACCTTATTATATCCTACCAGATTCAGCATACTGTCTACCTGATTTTTGTCGGGCATCTGGCGCGTTTTAAAGCCGAAGCCCCATGCGTTCACCAACGGGGCTACGGTAATATCGAAGGCCCCCTTCGTATCGGCCGATACCTTACCGGCCAGGTTGAACACCTTGACAAACATGCTGTCGCTGCCCACGTTCAGATTGCGGTTCTGGTTAACCAGCGATATGGTGCTGTTTTTGTCGAACATAGAGAGCGAGTGGTTAACCTTCTGCAACTGTGCCTCAATTTCGGGCTGCAAGTTCTTATCGCTCTGATAAGCCACATGATACACGGTACCAAACACAAAACCCTGGTTGAACTGATAGGTTTCGCCATGCTGACTCTTCACGATAAGCACTGTTCCAACAATCAGGAATATAAGGAAGGGCAACTGCCACCATAATTTTTTCTTTTTCATAACGAGAAGGTATGTAAAATATTTAAAGCTCAATCATAATGTTGAAGGTTCCGTTCAGGCGGTTGTGCCCTTGCTTGCCGAAGCCTGGTACATACCACACATTGCCTATATCGCCATTGTTGTAGGCAAGGCGGGTAAGGTATCGGGCGCTCCAGCCCATACGCACCGGGCCCCATATCTTGGCATCCACAGCAAAGAGCAATTCGGCCCAGTGGCAGTTGGCCTTATTGCCGTTAACAGTGAGCGTTACAGGCTGCTGCCACACGGGGTCGGTTATGCTGGCATTGCTCACATCTACCTTAAAACTCGTAAAGGCATACCTTACACCGGCATACAGGCGGTAATCGTCGTGTTTATTCTTTAGCAGGTTAAAGTCGACACCTATTTTAATATAAGGTGCCGCTGTGTGATAATAATTGTTGGTGGTGGCCTCGGTAATGTCGGCCTTGCCGTAACCCAGTTCGAGGGCCGGGAAGTACTTATCCTTGATGCTTGCCCGCGCCATAGCCTCGTACTGACCGTAATGGCCCACCCATTGCTCAATGAGGCCCACCACGTCGGCACCAATCTCTATACCACGGAAGGTGGCGGCAGTGTCGCCTGGTGCTACCCCGGTTGCCGGCTGTTCTTTTTGCTGCGCAAAGGCGGCACAGGGCAGAAGCACTATAACACTAATGCAGATTGTTCTTAAAACGTATAAGGAAGTGAACCTGTGTTTCATCGTAAGTTACGTCTTTGTGGTTTACTGCAACAGAGTCTATGCCATTGCGGGTATAGCTTATGTTGGTGATGGTATGGAAGTAGCTCATGGGGCAGTCGGTACTCTCAAAATGGGGCGTATTGGTTTTACTCACCACAAGGGTATCGGTGAGTTCGCCCTTGGCGCCATTGAAATTAAAGAAGAGCGTATCGGCGGGTGAGGTGTAGCTGATGGGCAGGATGAAGCTCGTGGCACGGCTCAGCTGGTTCAACACGATGCTGTCGGTGCCATCGGCACGATGGATAGCTACACTCAGGGTGTCGGTGAGTGTATCTTTCTGCATCGAGTAGGTGGTGTACACGGTGTTGTTCAGCGGACAGTCAACCGATGTGCAGCTTGTTACCACAACAGTAAGCAACAGCGTAGCTAACACAAGCCAACCACCGGCTCTGCGCATTCTCTTGCCACGTATCGTTCTCATATCAGCTTTAAATTTCTTTCTCTATTTGGTAATCGTTTCTGCGAGGGTTCTGGCGTGAAATCAAGTCGCCCAGGAAACCTGCCAGGAAGAACTCTGAGCCCAGCACCATGGCAGTGAGTGCAATGTAGAAGTAGGGCGATTCGGTAACCAGCCGGCCATACATGCCCACATGGAGTTCCCACAGCTTGTCTACACCCAGGCAAATGAGTGCGATAAAGCCGATAAAGAACACAACAGAGCCCAGGAAACCAAACACATGCATTGGTTTTTTGCCGAAATTAGTAAGGAACCACAGCGTGAGCAAGTCAAGATAGCCGTTTACGAAACGGTTCACACCAAACTTCGACTTGCCGTACTTGCGTGCCTGATGGTGTACCACCTTCTCGCCAATCTTGGTAAAACCGGCATTCTTGGCAAGATAAGGAATGTAGCGGTGCATTTCGCCATATACCTCGATGTTCTTCACCACATCCTTCTTATAAGCCTTGAGTCCGCAGTTAAAGTCGTGCAGGTTGTGCACGCCGCTAATCCAGCGTGCAGTGGCATTAAAAAGCTTTGTAGGAATGGTCTTCGACAGCGGGTCGTATCTTTTCTTTTTGTATCCGCTCACCAGGTCGTAACCATCCTCGGTAATCATCTTGTACAAAGCAGGGATCTCGTCGGGCGAATCTTGCAAATCGGCATCCATAGTAATCACCACATTGCCCTGTGCACGCTTGAAACCGCAGTACAGAGCCGGACTCTTGCCGTAGTTGCGGCGGAACTTAATGCCCTCAACGCAAGGGTCTTCTTGTTTGAGCCGCTCAATAATCTGCCACGAATCATCGGTAGAGCCATCGCTCACAAAGATAATTTCATAGCTAAAGTTATTGGCCTTCATAACACGCTGTATCCAGGCATGGAGCTCGGTAAGCGACTCGGCCTCGTTGAACAGTGGTATAACAACAGATATATCCATGATTTTAATTTCTTTTTCTTTTATTGTTAATGTTTCATGTTTGCAGGATTATGCACTCTGCCGTGCCTGGCGCCTAACAAACATAGGAATGATAAAACTCAGACAGGTGCCTATGAAGAAGTTCTGCATCATGATGATAAACGTCCACTCTATCGGCGTACAGTTCTGCATCATGCTTCGCGTGGTGTCGAGCTGAGCCATGCTGATGCCCTTGCCGGCATAAACAGCTGCCATCTGCGCAAAGCTGTTGTTTACAAAGTGCCACCACTGGCCGTGGTCGATAAACTGCAGATACACAAACTGTGCCATGGCAAAAACCAATGAGGCATAATAAAACGTATAAGCACTGAAGACGGCTGAACGGCGATAACTTATCTTGCCGTCGAGCACACGGTCACGGAAAACTCGCAGCCGATAGCCCACCACAAAGGGCGTGGCCCATGTGAACAGCGTACCCCAGATGGAAGTGGGCTGGTATACGTAGCTCAGCAAACTGGCTATCCATACCAGCGAGAGCAACAAGCCATCCTGACGCGCGAATGCCTTTACCTGGATAAGTGATTGTATGTTTGCTACATTCATAGTTTCTGTTTTGCATGCAAAATTACAAAATTTAGATGAAAACTGTTTATATTTCATCACATTATTATAGATTTCGATAAGTTGGCTTCAGGGTGGACAGGGCAGGGGAGTGCTCTTAATGATGCCATCTTTCGGTCTACAGCCGTTGGCGCAACATATAGTTATGAGATAAAATATCGCGACAAAGAAGAAGCAAAACAGCCAGTTACCGGATTGTAATACAGATTTTATGTTTTTTTTACAATGTTTCGTTGTTCATTTGAATTAAATTATGTAAGTTTGCAGATGTAGTAATCGCAAATATCACGACACTTTATAAACTCTATATTATAACTTTAAAGGATTAAACAGCTTATGATTAAACAATTACGCATGGCAGCTGTGGCTGCAATGGCGCTTTTCAGCGCTACGGCTTTTGCCGAGAGTACCATTATTTGGCAGGAGGACTGGACGGGAGCTACCGCCAAACAGACTCCAAGTGAGATTAACTCTGCCTATACACAGAGCTCTAGCAAGGACTGCATCTACAACGAGAACCTCGCACTCGGTACAGCTCCTGAGCTGCTGGTAGGAAGAAACTCTGGTAAGTTCACCGTTACAGGCATCGACCTGAAAGGACAGAGTGGTGACCTTACCCTTCGCTTCAAGTCAAACAAGGGTCTTACAGTAAGCTCTACAACAACAGGAGTTACCTTCTCGGAGCCCACTAAGACTGGCAACGACTATCAGTACACTGTTACCGTACCTTCTGGAACCACTACAATGGACCTGGTATTCTCGAATACCACAAAGAATAACTCACGCCTTGACGACATTGTGTTCTACGCTGGTACCATGAAGTCACCCGCAGGTCTTTCATGGGGCACTGCTGCCCGTTCAGTAACACTGGGATCAACTTCTAATAACTTCCCCACACTGAGCAACACTAACAACCTCGACGTAACCTACAGCAGCTCTAACACTGAAGTAGCTACTATCGATGCAGAAGGAAACATCACACTCGTGGCTGGCGGTAAGACAACCATTAGCGCTGCTTTCGCTGGCAACGACAACTATGAGGCACAGACGGCTTCATACGAGCTCACCGTTGAGGACAACAGCAAACCGGTTGAGACCTACACTGCACAGCAGATTGCCGAATCAATCGCAGCTGGCACCGCACCATCGGGCACCATCCGCGTATCTGGCAAGATCAGCAAGATTTCAGAGGTTAGCACAAAGTTTGGCAACGCTACCTTCTATATCTCAGAAGATGGCAGTGACACCAACGCTCTCAAGGTGTACCGTTGCAAATATCTTGGTGGTGAAAAGTTCACCAGCGAAGACCAGGTTGTTGTGGGTGCCAAGGTTGTTGTCGAGGGCAAGCTTTCTCAATACAATGGCAGCTACGAACTGGCAAGTTCTACACTCATCGAGTATAACGGTGTGACCAACGGTTTGAGCAAGGTAACCACTAACAGCATCAACGCTGCCAAGGTTTACAACGTAGCCGGCCAGCAGGTTAGTGCTGCAGCCAAGGGTCTGGTTATCGTAAATGGCAAAAAGTATCTTAGAAAGTAATTCTTCCAGATGAATAATTTAAATAGGTGGCGATTGGAAAATACCATTCGCCACTTATTTTTTACGCTATCGAAGGAAAAAGTTTGCAGAAAATTTGGCAGTATCAGGAAAAAGCATTACCTTTGCACTCGCTTTAGAACAATAAAGCAATTTCTAACATGGTGGGCGTAGTTCAGTTGGTTAGAGCGTCAGATTGTGGTTCTGAATGTCGTGGGTTCGAGTCCCTCCTCCCACCCTTAAGGGTAAAACGTTTCTGAGAAGAGTTCTCGGGAACGTTTTTTTTGTAATATGCATCGGGCAATCTGGTAGTAAAATATCCATAAAAATAGGTTCATCCGACAAATCGTGTGAGATTGCCGACATGCCCACCGGCTGGATCTGCGGTCAGACTGCCCGCGACTTCATCAAGACCAGGACAGGGCGTGGCGACAGCATGGACATCCTGGAGGCTGAGGAGTTCAAAACCAGCAAGTTCTTCCGCAAGACCGACTTCGACATGGCCGAGATCGCCAAGGAGGAGAAGGCCTATGCCCAATACCCCTTGCCGAAGTTCTACAACTTCCCTTCCGTCGAGGCGCGTGAGCGCATCCTCTATGCCAACTTCCTGAAAGTGAACCAGGAGGTGAAGGACATGATTGCCGAGATACAGGAATTCTACAAGAAATGAAAAAAGTAGGCAAAAGATTTGGAAAGTCCAAATCCTTTTAATACATTGGTCCATAGAAATTATTCATTTTATTTATTGGACATGAAGAATATTACAGACCTGAGTTCGGGATAAGAAAAGAGTCTTAAAAGTTTGGTAATCTCGCATAATTTTATTATCTTTGTAGTTGTAAATCAAATAGTTACAAAGATTTAAACAATAGAATTATGGAGATTACCAAGGAC
>Ga0256406_1003710_pt1 | contig 18501 bp, 9 predicted proteins | sample RumenRJG_03DNA_FD_185986 | JGI IMG/M metagenome (GOLD analysis project Ga0256406, IMG submission 185986) | Bovine rumen microbial communities from Lethbridge, Alberta, Canada - RJG_03 | ecosystem: Host-associated > Mammals > Digestive system > Stomach > Rumen | place: Canada: Alberta | collected...
CAGGAGTCGATTGCATAGGCCAAGTTTTCAAGCGGGAATAATGATAGAGCAACGAAAGAGAAAAACAAGACGGAATTTTAGGTTCTTTCGATTTCCATAAGAAATTGGATTCTGAAAGTGAAAAAACGGCTTAAGACTGGGGGCCCGTATGCGGGGCGCGGTGAGCTTTGCGATATTGCGAAGGGGACGTGGAGAATCGTTTTTTAAATAGGTTATTGAAATGTGGCAAGGACGAATAACCTAACGCGGTGGCAATATCGACAATGGCCATATCGCTGTGAACGAGGTAATTGGCGGCAGATAGCATCTTCTCTTCCGTGAGATAGTCCATCAAAGATTTGCCAGTATATTCTTTGAATAGGCGTGATAGCTGCGTATGAGAATATGGTGCGTTCTTGACGACGTCTTTCACACGCCACGCGGCATTCTTAGGGTCGTTAATCTGCGTAATCAAATCCGTCATCCAAGCAGGATGACTAGTTTGTAACATGCCTTTTTGCGTGATTAACAAACGAAGCAAAGTGGTAAGCAACAAAGAATCCACCAACTCCACATCGTCACCTTTGCCTGCTACGCCAGGACGAAGCAAGGCACAATAACGCCACACCTCACTTAACTCCCAATCAGGGACGGCAAAATAAAGATCTTGCCGTTTTTCTAGTTCTTCGAATAAATGTGGCGACATGGCATCGCATAAATGATGAAGGTAGTCAATATTCACCATGAGATTTAAGTGACAAGCAGGCTTTTGCTCGTCATAAAGTTCATGGACGTCATTGGGGTGAATTAATACGGCGTCATGCGTCTGCATCGCCCTGCTTTTGCCGTTTAACACGTTCCGATACGCCCCTTGAATGACAATTGGGATTTCCCAATAGGTATGCACATGCGTATACGGGTAATCGCGGAAAATAAAGTGATAAGTAACATGGGGATCGGGAAGTTGATCCCCACCATTTTCAATGGCGCCAATCGGAATGGTTTCAGTTCTCATATTTTTGTGAAATCGTTAAAAATTGATATCTGTATATGCATTTTATACCACATTTTTTCATGATGATGGTTAAAAAGAGTAACTTTCAATAGAAAAATCGGAAGCGCTTACACCACAAAACGTGCAAACTAGAATCAAGAACCGCCTCATAAGCTGCGTATCGTCCGTATCGCACCGAGGCAAACATATTTTTCCAAAGGAGGATGGGTTGTCCCGTATTATGAAAGTAAAAAAGTCATTGCTTCTCCTCATCAGCGCGTCCGCATTGCTTGTTTCTTGCGGCCCCGACACTACGACTTCTTCTTCGCAAGGATCGTCTGTGACTTCCTCGAAAGACACCACCACGTCTTCCGACTCACCCACCAGTTCATCGATCGCCAGGACTTTTGCCATCACCTATGAGGCACAAAACGATATCTTCTCGTTAACCCCAGTTGGAAACGTTGACTTCGCGAAGGTGAAAGAAGGAAGCAATGTCTCTTTCTCGCTTGCCTTTACGACTGCTTACTCTCAAAAACGGAACTTAGTGGTGCAAGCGAACGGAACCGCCTTAGAAGAAGCAGATTCTGTTTATACCATCTCCAATATTCAAACAAACATTGCTTTAACGATCGCTGTCGATAAGAATCAATACTCCGTAACTTACAACCACGACGACAATAAAGATTTAACGTTTGTTCCGGTGGCAGAGGGAACGTTACCCGAATCCGTTCTTTATGGGGATTCTCTTTCGTTCCAAATTCAAGGAACTGGCGAATATAGCCAAGAACAGAATCTGGCAGTGACTGTTAACGCAAAGTCCCTTGCCGCCGTCGACGGAGTTTATACGATCGACGAAATCCAGGAAGACCTTACGCTCCACGTTACCTGTGATTTAAATGAATACACCATCACGATTGTGACATCTGACGAATCGGGAGAACACACGGAAACCCGGACGGCACATAAAGGCGATCAAGTTGAACTTCCTCGCCCGAACGATTATCAGAAAAACGGAAAAACCTATGTATTTTCAGGCTATGTTGACCCGCAAGGGAACAAAATAACGACCTACACTTTCACTGGAAACGAGGGAGATAATTTCGAAATCACGGCTCAATATACGGCAAAGGTTGGCTTGTTATTACCCGTCGAAAACGATGCCTATACCTTATTAGATAAGGATGGACAAGCCTTAACGATGGGTTCCACCATCACCATCGAAGGAGAAGACGTTTCTACCTTTATCTTCCAAATTCAAGCCAAGACTGGTTATAGCCAATATCGTAATCTTTCGGTGACTGCCGAAGGATTAACGATTACCACGTTAGATGAAACCACCCATCGTTATTCCCTTGCGGTTGCCTCTTCTTCTACGTTAGCCATCCACATGGATATTAACCAATACACCGTCACCGAAGAGAACGTGAACGCGGAAGGAACTTCGGTTACGGCTACCGTTCTCCATGGCGAAATGCCAGTCACCCCAACCTTAGAAGGCTATATCTTCGATCATTGGGTTAACGCTTCTAACGAAACCATAACCGCCATTGAATCCGATATGACGTTAACGGCTTATTGGAAGAAAGGCATCATGACCGCTCAAAGTGAAGCCCACGAAATCTTAGGCCGCAACGCTTTATTAGCCACCACAGGTGCTGATTATAACGAATCAGGCGCTCCCGCAGTCAAACCCGCTGCTGCTCCTGGCACAAATGACGATGCCAGCTATGCCGTTACCCTTCACGTTGACAACGCTTGCAAAAATAAAAACCACATAATCACCCTGCCAAAATTCAATTTCTCTGCCTACCCTGAAACCACATTTACGTTAGGTGGCCAAAGCTGGGGCACGACCTATTACATCGATTCCATTGATAGCATTAATAGTCTCTTTGGAACTTTGTTCAACAACGGCAATGCCAATCAGCAAGGTACCCTTACCGTTAAAGATGGTTACTTGATTGGCACCTATGGAAGCAACACCACTTATCATCGTTTGTCACCTGCCGTCTATACCGGTCAGGAAAGCTTACAAATCATTGCCGCTGGTGGTAGTGACAATGGTTGGACGTTCTACTATGGCATCGGCGCTTTCAAGACCACTTACAAATCTGTAACGACCGATTATCGAGCAGAAGCCGCGAATCTATTAGCCGCCATTCCTTCCGATAGCTCTGACAGCAACGCCAAGTCGGCATTACTCAAATATGCTGAATACGTCACCGAAAACTTCACGCCTTATGAAAAGGCGCATTTCGCTCACCAAGGCAATGCCGCAACCGTGGAACAAGCGCTCTATGGTGGCGAAGTCTCGGTCTTTGGCTATCGTTACGATCATTTCCCAACGTTAACCATGCACGGAACTGACGTGGATGGCCACTATAGCGGAAGCACGCTTTCTGACAAACGCGTTGCCAAATTGATCACAAACGACGGGAGCGCTGCTGCCTATTCAGCGGACGAATATCCATTAGAATTGAATATTAACTATAGCCCCTTTGGTGGCTATGTCATCACGTTCCCGAAGATGAATTTCAGTGCATACACAGAAACGACGTTAACGATTGCCTTTGATGCTAATTGCTGGGGTACGAATCTCTTCTTAGGTGATTCAACCGACAACAATGACGACATTTATTGGCAACAAAAGACCGCCAACGCGAAAGTTCATATGACCGTCAAAGACGGCAAGCTGGTCCCCGGAGATGGAGAAGGTGCCCGTACGGCGAATCAATATCAAGCCATTTCTGACGACATCAACACTGGTAAAGCGTCATTACAAATCACACTTCGTATGGGCGATGGATCATCATCGAATTGGATCGGAAACATCTACTTCAGTCCGTGGATTGCCGTGAAAAAAGCAGCTTAATCTTTATCGATAGGGAGGATACATCAACATGAAAACAAGAAAATCGTTTAAGACGTTGCCGTATGTTGCCATCACCTTGCTTACCGTAGGAGCATTAGCGGGTTGCCATCGCGATGATCCAGACGGTGGCATCAGCGTTGACGACGGAGGAGGAACCAAATCCGTTTTGCGGGTGAAATACCTGAATGGTGGCCTTCGTGATGAATGGATTACAAAAGTCTGTAACGAATTCTGCGAGCTTTACAAGAACCATTCGTTCGAAGAAGGCAAGGTTGGCGTTACCATCGTGCCTGAATTCATCAAATCGAATGCCGCGGCCAGCAGCATCAAAAATAATCCCAATGATGTTTTCTGGGCCGAGGATACCGACTACTCCACCTGCGTTTCTACCGGTCAGCTTTATGACATCACCGATTGGTTAAACGAAAAAGTAGCCGTTGGTCCAGAGCAAAAAGAAGACCAGACGATTCTCGACAAGTTCACGGATAGTTCCAAGCAGTATTTCGCGATGAAGGATAGCGCAGGCAAAGATCATTACTACGCCATCCCCGCATACGAAAACAGCTGCTTCTTGAACTACAACATTGATTTATTCGATCAAAAATGCCTGTATTTCGCCAAAGGCAAGACGGCGGATGGCATGAGCGATAGCCAACTCAATAGCAGTGCGGTCGATGATTTATTCGTCACCTCCGCCGATGAAGAACGCTCAACTGGGCCTGATGGTGTTGCGGGAACGTTTGACGATGGCTTGCCAGCAACCTATGCCGACTTCCACGCGTTAATCACATTCATGAAGCGTTCTAGCATCACGCCGTTTATCTGGAAAGGAAACTACCCCGATGATTTAAGCTCCTTTGGCCTAACCGCATGGGGCGGATCCTCAGGTGCTGAAACATTAGAAGCTTGCCTTTCTTTGGAAGGGAACCTCTCTGATTTAGTGGAATGGAATAACGGTTCCATTGTCTATGATGAAGATGGGGTCACCCCGAAACATTTAGATACCACTGCCGTCAATTCCGAGAATGGCTACCTCTTCCATCAATCCCAAGGCTTGCTCGATTCCTTGAAATTAGCCAAGTTAATGTTGTCCAATGACGGTAAAGACAAGAACTATTACAAGAACTCGATGTCGCAATCCTTCGACCATTTAACGGCACAACGTTACTTCTTAAATGGCTATAGCAGCGGCGTCGTGGAGCAACCAATTGGTATCTTAGTCGATGGTTGTTGGTGGAATTCCGAAGCCAATGCCTATTATCAATCGGATTCCGATCGGCTTTCGCGCCGGATGGGCATCATGCCCGTTCCTCACCCAACCCGTGCTCAAGTCGGAGAGCCAAACGTCATGGTTTCGGACCGACAATCCATGATTTTTGTGCGGAGCACCATCGCGGAAAAGACCATCCCAGTGGCCAAAGCCTTTGTGCAGTATCTCAATAGCGATGTCGCCATGAATACGTTCTCTCGTTACACCGATATGATGCGGTTGATGAAGTACGAGATAACCGATGAAACGTTAAAAGGCATGTCACCTTATGGCCGTTCGGTCGTTGCTTTCTCAAAGAGTGAGAACACCAAGCACGTCAACTGGGTACCGATGACAGATTTAGCGAAAAAGAACGCTTCGTTGCTTTCTTATCGTACCTGGGGCTATAGCTGCTCTTCGACCGATATTAATCCTTATACCTATTTTGCGGCGCATATGAGCGTCACGCCTGAAGATTACTTCAATAACGTCAATCAATATTACCATTCGAACTGGTCCTATCTTTTGACGAAATAACAGGATATCGTCATGAACCAAACTCTCTCCTTGCGCGTCACATCAAACGCCAAAAAGAAAAGCAAGGCCATGCGTACGCTCTTTTACGTCTGCATGGTCGCCATTCCAGTCGTGCAGTTTGTCATCTTTTACATCGTGGTCAACTTCAATTCTATTTTGCTGGCCTTCAAAAGCTATGACAACTCCACCGGCGTGGTCATTGAAAACTGGATTGGCTGGGGCAATTTTGAACGGATTTTCCAAATCTTCCGTTCCGAAAATATTTTGTGGATCGCAACGAAGAATTCCTTGCTTTACCTTGTGTTTAACCTTTGCGTCGTAATTCCCTTGTCAATGTTATTTGCCTACTACATCTACCGTGGATATCCCGCTGCAGGGTTCTTCAAAGTCATGCTGTTCTTGCCCGCTGTCATCTGCTCAATGGTTCTTGTCATCTTCTTCAAAGAATTCGTAGAGACGGCCATCCCAGAACTTGCCGAACGTTGGTTCCATGACGATGGCTGGTACGCCATTTTGTCTTCCGAAAGCAAGGGGCCGGTGGCTTTGATGATCTTCTATGTTTGGTTCTTGTTTTCCGGCTCTATCCTTCTTTATCTCAATGCGATGTCGAATATTCCCAAGTCGCAGATTGAGGCAGCTCAAATCGATGGGGCAGGCGAATTCCGTACATTCTGGCGTATCGTGATTCCGGCAATTTGGCCGACTTTGGTTTCGTTAATTATCTTGGCCATGGCCGATTTTGTAGCCAACCAGGCTAACCTATTCTCCATCTATGGCATCTTTGCGCCAAGCTGGTCTCAAACATTGGGCTATTACCAATTCTTCTTGGTGGCCCGTTATGGCGCGGATTCCCCCGTGAATTACCCGATTGCCTCCGCTTTCGGCTTATTGTTCACCGCCATTGTTGCGCCGATTACGTTATTGACCCGTCACTTATTACTTCGTTTCGGGCCACGGGAGGATTAAACCAATGAAACCATTCTCCCGTCATGCGTTATATCGTTCCAAGAAGACGCCAGTCTCTACTTTCGGCGTCATCATCGGCATCGTTCTTACCGTCTATGTGATCGGCATGATGTTGCTCTTCTTATGGGCTCTTTCAACCGCCTTAAAAACAACCGATAACTTTGACCGCGATCCGTTAGGATGGACCCGTTCCTGGGCTTGGACAAACTTCGGCGATGTCTTTATGAAGATGCGGGTCCAAGTGAGTGGGAATGATGGTGGCCGTCATTGGGTCTACTTAGATCAAATGTTCCTCTATTCATTGCTTTATGCCGGAGGAGCGGCCTTCATTCAAACATTAACCACTGCGACGATGGCCTATATGACTTCCACTTACAAGAATTGGTTTAGCCGTATCTTACATACCATCGTCATCATTACTTTGATTCTTCCCATTGTCGGGAACACCGCTTCTTTCTTACAAATCATGACCGATTTACATCTCTATGACCATTTTTACGGCATCTATATCATGAAAATCGGCTTCAACAACATCTATTACCTGATCTTCTATGCCGCTTTCTCTAAGATTCCGAAAGACTATCGTGAATCAGCCCGGATTGATGGAGCCAATCTCTTACAGCTCTATACCCGTATCTCCTTCCCGATGGTGTCTTCGTTATTCTGGACAGTATTCTTACTTCTCTTCATCGGATATTGGAACGATTATCAAACCCCGTTGTTATTCTTGCCTGATAAACCAACGGCCGCCTTGGGTTTGTACTACTTCTTGCAGTCCACCGATCCTGCCTTTGCCAATCCGCCGATGAAAGTAGCTGCAGGCATCTGCGTCTTTATCCCCATCTTTATCGTGTTTCTCATCTTCCGCAACCGCATTATGCAAGACCTTAACGAAGGAGGAATTAAAGGATGAAAAAATCAGTCCTCAGTCTACTTGTTCTCGCGACACCCTGCTTACTCGCCTTAGAACCTGGAAGCAATGCCGCCTTCTTACAAGCGAAACAAGCTTCTAGCGCTTCTCTCTTTACGAAAAATGGGCTGAAAGAAAAAGTGCTTCGTTCCGCGCCAGGAAGTAGTCGCAAAGGCACATTGCTTTATGGTTATGACAGCGGCGCAACCGCTGCCTTAAAGGCGCCCTTGCAAGATGAGTTCACTGCCAACATCTTATCGATGGATGATACGTTAGAGGGGTATACCCTGACGTTTTCTGATCAGGCCACCAGCAAATCCTTCTCCGTTGGTGTAAATCTTTATCCCACCTATAGCGATGTCTATGTCGCCTATCAAGGCGAAAAAGTCGGCATTCATACCTACGAAATCGACTGGAACAAAGAAGAACGTTTGTTGGGCCGCAGCGCCTATTACAACCAAAAAGGCGAATATAGCCGCGTTGCTTCGAAAGAAGTGACCCTATCGTTTAATCCCAGCACCATGCAAGTGCAGATGAAATCTGATGCCGGCACCATGAAGACGGTGTGGGATTTTGCCAAAGAATATAACGACGGACAATATTTAGCCCACGATTTGACGACGTTTGGAGAATACACCGTCACTTTAACCTACGGCACGGTGAAACCATATTCGGCGGCATCGTTACTCCTCTATTCGTTCGGAGGCTTTGACTTATCGCAAAGCCTAGACGAAGGCGGCACCATTTTAACCGCGGATATTCGAGAAAACGCAAAGGTAGGAGAACCTTATCTTGCCCCAACGCCACGGATTGTCTCCGCCATAGCAGGAGAACTAGACGCTTCAAAAGCCACTTTAACCATTCGGAATCAAGAAGGTGACGTCATTCAAGATGGCACTACTTTATCCTTTACGCCAAGCAAGGCGGGCTATTATTACCTTTATTACGCGTATGACGATGGCACTTATCAAGCACATGCCTATTACCGCATCGAAGCCAAAGAAGAATTAACGGCAGCCTTCTCTTACGAAAACACCTTACCTCCTTCCACCGATTTAGGGGTGCATGAAAACCTTTATTTGCCTCGTGCTTACTTAAGCGGTGAAGCGTTCTTAAGTGGCAAAAAAGTCGAAGCGTTATTAACGATTCAAAAAGATGGCACTCCGATCGAAGGATATCAAAAGGTAACGGGTGGCTTCTCTTATGAATTCGTAGAAGCCGGTGCTTATGAAGTGATTTATTCCCATCCATCCTTGCCTTCTCTTCATGAATCTTATTTCGTCCAAGTACGTGAAGATATCGCGACATGGAAGTTGGCGGATTCCTTGTCTAGCTCGTACCTACTTGGCAGTGAGTTTGATCTTCCTGACGTCACCGTCTTTGTGGGTGGGGAAAGCTTAAATGCCACCAAAAAGCTCGTCTTCCCTTCTGGAAGGGTTGTGACTTCTCAGAAGGCGTATCTCACTGAATTAGGCAATTATAGCTTGGTATATTCCTACGAAATCAATGGCAAAACCGAAAGCAAGTCCTATCGTTTTGGCGCCCACAAGACCAATGCCTCATTATGGAGCGGTGTTCCTGCGGTGTATGACGCACCAAAAGAAAACCTTTCGTATCATGGCACGAAGTTAACGCTACAAAACGGGGTAAGTGCCGCCTATCAAAAGGTGATTGATTTCCGGAAATACAACTTCCAAGACAATGCCTCTCTTGCCGAGAAGGAGGCCAGCACTCCTTTCTTAGCGTTAACGTTATCCCCACAAAGCAACGGCACGTCAGACATGACGGCACTATATGTGGTTTTAACCGATGTCGAAGATCCGAATAACACCGTGGAAGTCCGGATGCGGAATGTCGATTGGACCACGCATGCGATTCTCCGTGCCAAGGCCAAAAATCAAATTTGGGTGGGATATGCCAAGGATTTCTGGACCGGTGCGATTACGGTTGTCGATTCTCAAGCCCACGAAGATGGCGGTGCCGGAAGCGGCTTAACTTTCACGCAAAATAACGATGGGGAAGATGACACCTACGAAGACAATTCTTTAATGCTTTATTGGAATAATGACAAACGTTGTCTTTATGCCAAACCCGATGCAGCAGGCTTATATGGCCATAATGCCGGTGGGAAAGATACCAGCATCACCCCTTCTTGGTTAGTCCGTGATTTTGCGAGCGTAGACCCAACCTTATCAGCAGGAGACGCTCCTTGGTCTGGCTTTAAGAGTGGCAAAGCTTACCTTTCCATTTATGCGAAGGGCGTCACTTCCAAAGCGGATGTCTTCCTTCGTTCGGTAGACGGTTCCGATCAAAGCGATCCTTATTATCAAGATCAAAACGGTCCTACGCTTGTGATCGATACTCCTAAAACCAGGGAAGGAACGTTACCAGCTGCCTTAAAAGGCAAGCCCTACCACGTCTATTCCTATAAAGTGCAGGATGATGATTCGAGTGTCGCTTCCTTTGCCGTTCGGGCTTATTTAAGAAACCTCAAGGGAGATGAAACCGAACTCTATTGTGGTTCCTCGTTTATCGCAAGCGAAGAAGGAACCGTCCGCTTGGTTTATCTTGCTGTCGATGCGTTTGGAAATGAAACGAAGCAAGAATTCCTAATTCCCGTGAAATCAGCTTTTGATGCCCAAGATATTACCTTAACCGGAGAACTCCCAACCAACGTCAATGTGGGGGACTATGTGACGGTGCCTACTGCCAGCGTGACCGGAGGCGATGGCTATTCTCAAATCCGTATCAAAGCCCAAGTCGGCGGTCACGAGATTGAAATACAAAATCAACGTTTCCAAGCCATCTATGAGGGCGATTACGCGATTGTCTACGAAGTCACGGACTGGAATGGTGAGACCGCAAGCAAAACCATTACCTTACCGAATGTTACATATTCGAATGAACCACGTTTTGAAGAAGACGATTTGTTCTTGCCTTCCGCCTTTATCGCCGGGCAAAGCTATTCCTTAAAAACGTATACGGCCTCCTTATTTGTCAAAGGAGAGGATGCGCCTAGGTCCATTCCTGCCTCCGTGGAAGTTACCGATGGAGATGGCACGCGTACCTTAGGTTCAGACTTGGTCTATGTGCCAAAGACGTCTTCTACAGTTTCAGAAGCAACGCTGCGTTTCCGCTTTGCTGGATTAGAGGGAGCGTTCACGGAAATCACCAAAGTCATCCCGATTCGTTCCATCAAACGTAGTTCTGGCTTTATGGCCAACTATTTCTATGGGAATGAGGGCACCAATGTCACGGCAAAAGACGAAGGCGTCTCCTTGACAGCAACCGGCGGAGATACGTTTGGTGCTTCGTTCTTACATCGTTTAGATGCCCAGAACTTACCGATTCGTTTCTCTTTTGAAAACATCGATACGTTCCGTTTAGTATTGCAAGATAGCCAGGAAGCGAATGAAAAAGTCACGTTATCGTTCCGGAAAAAAGCAGGACAACTCTTATTCACGGGACCGAACGGAACAACTTACATCATGAATGAACAAGACGGCCAATACGTCTTCCGTTATCTTTCGTCTTATCGGGTCATGGACATCCGTGATGTCACGATGGGTGCTTTAGAAACCTATGACAACGGAGAAACGTTTAAGGGCTTCTCCAGCGGTTCTCTCTATTTCTCTATTGAAGTAGACCGTAAGAGCGAGAATTCTTCATTCACGTTCCTTAGCATTGCCAACCAAACGTTAAATAACATCCGTAACGATACGGCCTCTCCCGTTTTAACGGTGCACGGCAATTGCGCAGGCCGTTATCAAAAAGGGCAGACCATTACGATTCCGACCGCTACCGCCTACGATGTCTTAAACGATATCGGTGAAGTGAAAGTATCGGTCTCTCGGAATGGGGAAACCGTCTTAGCAGAAGTGTCAGCTTCTCAAGAACAAACGTTTACCCCGAATGATTACGGCACCTATGAAGTGCTTTATAGCGTCATGGACAGCCAAGGAAACTACGCCCGTAGCGTCCAATACTTAGAAGTCGTTGATGACGTGAAGCCGACATTGCATTTCACAAGCGAAAATCCATTCCCAAGTGATGTGAAGGTAGGCGACACCATCACATTACCTTCCTACACCATCGAAGATAATGGCGATGTCAGCAAAGTCATTCTCAAGCTTTATGTGAAGAAACCAAACGGCGATTTAGAAGCCGTGAGTGGTGACACGTTCACGTTTGAAGAACGTGGCGTCTATCGCTTCTCATATTTCTTACAAGATGAGAATGGCGGCAATGCCGTGCTGACCTATTCCGTCACCGTTCATTAAGGAGGAAAAGACCATGAATCATAAGCTCATTCGTCTCGGAGGAAGTGCCTTATTGCTTCTTCCCATCCTAGCAGGATGCCATAAGGATCCCGTTGCGTCTTCCTCTTCTATGACCGAAGATTGGTCTTCTTCCTCGTCGCTCCCAGTCACGGCTTACGCGATTGCTGCCGATGGAAAAAGCGATTACTCCATTGTGATCCCGGAAGATGCCAGCGGAGACGTAACCTTTGCCGCTAGTGAATTACAAACATTCTTTGCCGACGCCACCGGGATTACTTTGCCGATTCTTTCCGATACGAATTTGTCGTTTGATGAAGATAAGCCCTACTTCTCATTAGGAAAAACCAGCATCTTCGAAGGAACGAAGTTGACATTCACCGATGAGATGCGGCTTACTGGCTACTACCTAAAGCGGTTTGGACGGCAAGTCGTCATTGCTTCAAAAGATGACAAAGGATTGGTTTCCGGTGTATACGACTTATTGAAATACTTGGTGAATCTTGAGATTTATAACGTCGATGAATACGACTACGACAAGAAAACCAATATTGCCTTACCCGATTTTGATATCGCCTACATCCCGATGATCGATGTGCGGGAATTGCTTTATAAGTCATTAAGTAATGACAGCACTTATACCCGGCGAATGAAGTTCTACTATGCGCCGCGGAAATGGGGCGCTTTTGCCCATACGACCATCTCGCAATTCTTGCCGTTAGCAACGTATTATGCCGACCATCCCGATTGGTATGCGGCCAATAAGAGCCAGGTTTGTTATTCCAACCCGGAAGTGCTTCAAGAAATGGCAAGACGGGTGGAACAATGCATCGAAAGCAATCCCGAAGCCGTCTATATCCAGATTGGCCATGAAGATAACCACGACATGTGTATGTGCGATGCCTGTGTGGCAGAAAGGCAGAAATATGGTGGCTTATATTCAGGGCAAGAACTACGGTTTACGAATGATTTGGCAACCATTGTGGATGAATGGCTGGCCCAAGTCCATCCAGACCGGACCATCAAATATGTGTTCTTTGCCTACCAAACTTCGGCAGAACCACCGGTTCGTTATGACGAGGCAACGAAGCAATATTCGTTATACGATCCCGATTTAAAAATTCGGGATAACGTCATGGTGATGTTTGCCCCGATTGACATGAACTTTTCGAAACCCTTGACTGACGAAGTCAATGCCGCCCAGTTAAAACAATTACAGGGTTGGCGCTATCTCTTCGATTATTCGAATCAACCAGACGGCATTTATGTGTGGACGTATTCGTTACTTTGCTATGCCGCTTTCGTTCCACAAAATAACTTCGGCTGTTTTGTGAGCCAGTATCGCACTTTCGCCGATTATGGTTGTTGCAACGTCTTTGACCAAGCGCAATATCAATGCGGAACCCCTTGCTTTGAAGGATTAAAAATCTATACCCAAGCCAAAGCCATGTATTCCCGTGACTTTGACTACAACGCTGCCGCTGCAGACTATATCCAGCACTACTATGGGCCTGCTGGAGATGCCATGCAAAAACTGCATGATTACTTGGTCGCCTATTACCAATATTTAACCGAAGAAAAGAACATGGGTGGCGGCATTATGACCACCATGTATGACAAAAACTTCTTCCCGTTAAACGTCTGTTATGACATCCAAGGCATCATCGAAGAAGGCATTACCGCAATCGCTTCCTTGCAAGAAAGCGATCCCGCCCGTTATTCCGTGCTTTATGACCGCTTACGCCGCGAAGAATGCTTCCCGTTATTCTTGCTCTTCTACTTCTACTTAGATTCCATGCCGCAAAGTGAGAAAGAAGCAGGTTGGAATATCTTAAATACCTATACAAAGAAATATGACATGACTTGCTCGGCGGAAAGCCGCTTCAACGTCGATGAATATCTAGAAAATTGGCGGAAAGCCATCTTTGGAGAGGGCAATTAACATGAAAAGAAATATTCCTTTATTGCTATGTTCTGCCTTATTTTGCTTGGCGTCATGCACAAAACCCGCCGTCGAAACTTCATCTTCCCTAGATGCCGTTTCTTCAACGAACATCATCGAAGCGGCGACCGTTTCCTTTACGAAACAAGAAATCTCTGTCGAAGAAGAAAGCCAACTGACGTTGCCCTATGAAACAAACCGTCCTGGGCAAGTGATGTTTGCTTCGAGTGATGAATCCATCGCCGTGGTTTCTAAAACCGGTGTTTTGTTGGCTAAGAAAGTCGGCGATGTGGTGATTAGGGCTGCCGTAGAAGACGCCGCTGCATCGCTGACGGTTCATGTTATCCCCGCCAAGGGGGAAGCCGTGATTTCCGTTCCTTCGAAAATCTATCTTGACCTCAAAAACAAGGGTACGGTTGCCTTAAATCCCAAGTTATCTCGGGATGGTGTAGAAGATGCCACTGCTTCCTTTACCTATGAATCCAAGGATCCTACGATTGCTTCCGTCAACGATCAAGGAATCGTAACTCCCGTAAAAACCGGTAGTGTCTTACTGACCATCAAGTCTGGTAACCTTACTGCCAATGTGCTGGCCGACGTCTATGACGAAGCCATCCATACCCCACAAGAGTTCACGACGTTCTTAACGACAGGAAGAGCGAAATACACGGCACAAGGTGTACCGAATTATCGGGCCTATCTTGCGAATGATTTGGATTTCCAAGGGGTCGTTTATGAAGGATATCTTACCGATGCTTCCCGAAACGATGCCGCTGCCTTCAGTGCGGAATTTAACGGTTGCTTCCATGTGATTAAAAACATCACCTTCACGAACGATGGCAACCCGCAATCGTTATTTGGACAATGCATCGCATCCAATATCTACGATATCGCCTTCTTAAACGTCACCTACACTTCAGAACAGGCCGGTGGTTTAGCCTGGAGTGTGGCCAAGAAATGGTCTACCGTCAGCACCGGTGCCCGCTTTGAGAATATCTATTTAGACCTCCATATCGAAAATAACTTTGGTGGCTTGGTTTCCACATTCTATGGCAATGACATGACAAACGTGGTGGCAAAGTTATCTCCACTTGATGGTGTCACCTATGACACCGTGAGAGGACTAGCAACCAACGCCTATAACTGGGACCAAGGCATCCTACAAAACGTCATTGTCTATTCGGCTTGTGGAAGTATTACGTCCATCGGGCATGCTGAATATCTTAGTGGAAGAGAACTCGATACCTCTTCTTTGCATTGCACGGATTCGTTAACCGAAGCGGCCTATTGGGGCATGAACTTGTTAGATACCTCAAGATGGCATCTTTCCCCGACGGAATGCCCTTCGATGATTACGGAGTAAAAGAATATGCAGATTCAAAATGGAAAATCACCTGTTTTTTCTCTGGATGGAGCATGGTCATTTTCCTTTGACGGCGTTTCTTATTCGGGTCAAGTACCGGGCGACATTACAACCGATCTTTATCGAAACGGACTCATTGAAGATCCCTTTTATGACGACAACATAAAGAAATACGCCTGGATTCATGAACGAGATTGGACTTACGAGAAACATTTTGTCTTATCGAAAGAACAGGCGGAATCCCCCGCTCCTTCTTTAACGTTCTTGATGGTAGATACTTACTCCACCATCTCTTTAAACGGACAAGTCATCGGCAAAACCGATTCGATGTTTGAACGTTATACATTTCCGGTAAAAGGAATCTTAAAAGAAGGGGACAACCATTTGGTGGTGGTTTTACATTCCATCCGCGATGTATTACGAAAAGTCCATGATCCTCATTATCACGCCGCATTCTGCGATGACCGTGAAACCATCCGAAAAGCCCAATGCCATTTTGGCTGGGATTGGGCGCCAAACTTCCCGGGAACTGGCATTGCCGACTCCGTCTATTTAACGTTAGGTCATGGGGAACAAATTGATTCGGTCTATCCCATGACTTGGAAAGATGGGCGTATCTCTTTCTTGGTGGAGCTCAATCTAAAACATGATGAAGCTTTGCCCTATTCCTTACAAATTCAGTTAGAATCTCGTCCTGGATCAGGGCTAGGGAAAGACGCTTTAACCTTGGAAGTTCCTTGCCAAGGAACGAAGAATATTTTGAATTTTCATGTGGAAAACCCCTGTCTTTGGTATCCGAACGGCTATGGAGAACAACCGCTTTATGCCTATGAAGTTAAGTTATTCAATGCCAATCATGAAATGAGTGCCGTCAAGAAGGGAAGGCTAGGAATTCGGGAAGTGGTATTAGATGAATCCCCATTTGATACCACAAGACGTCAGTTCCGTTTCTATGTGAATGGCATGCCTATCTTTGCCATCGGCAGCAACTTCGTTCCGTTATCCCCTTGCACAGGATCAATTCCAGAATCGTTATATCGTGACCGCTTACAAGACGCCAAAGAGGCTGGCATGAATATGTTACGGGTATGGGGTGGCGGCTTTTACGAAAAAGACTGCTTCTATGACCTTTGTGACGAACTTGGTATCTTAGTCTTTCAAGACTTCATGTTCGCTTGCCAATTCGTGCCCGATGACAACGATGGATTACGAGACAAAATCCTTCACGAGGTCAAAGAACAAGTCAGACGTTTACGGGCGCATCCTTGCCTTGCCGTCTATAGTGCTGGCAATGAATTAGGAGATGCCTTTACGGTCGAACCAAACCGCCACTACTCGTTAGAAACCCAACGTATCTTCTTTGCTGGTATCGTTGCGGATGAAGACCCATACCGTAAATTCTTATGGGATTCCCCTTATGCTTGGACGGATATCGGGAACGATAAAACCTCTGGCGATTGCCATCGCGGTTCGTACATGGATTGCAGTGAATTAAACGATAACTGGACGGCGTTCCGTCGTTTTGGTGAAGAGAACACCTGCATGTTCATCAGCGAATCTTCCAGCATGGGTGGTTGCCGTTATCGTTCGTTAAAGAAATTCATGCCAGAACAAGACCGGTGGCCCTTGGAAAACCCGATGTGGTTATACCGAAATGCCGCGAATTCGTTCTTACGGGTTCCTTCTTTAACAACCATTCAAAAGAACGCCGTCACGTCATTACTAGGAGAGCCGAAGGATATCCGCGATTATTTAAAAAAGACAATGGTTTTGCAGGCTGAAATCTTAGCCAGTGACCTTTGTTATGCGCGTGCGTACACTGGTTGTGGTGGCTTCCTCAACTGGATGTTTAACGATATCTGGGGAACAGGAACTTGGTCTTTGATTGATGTGTACGGCGAAAGAAAACCTGCTTACTACGCCTTAAAACGATTTGGTGCACCCAAAACGGCATTCTTGCTTCAAAAACAAGACAAGATCGTTGCTGAGTTGATCAACGACTCTCGAGAAACCTGGCAAGGCACATTAAAAATAAGCGCCTATGCGTTACCTAACGGAGCCAAAGAACCGTTGCTAGAACAGGAATATCATTTAGCTCCCTTCTCCCGGCAAGAAATCATCTTGTCTGAAGAAGCAAAGACGAAGGATGTCTTGTTTCTTTCTTTTGCCAAGCAAGAAATGTCGTTCTTCCCGCGTCTATGGAAAGGATTCTCCTGGGTCAGCGACTTAACAGTTCAAAAAGAAGAATCCCTTCAAAATGGTATCTATCAAGTTACCTTACATCTAATGACAAAATCTTATGCCCGTGTGGTGGATATCATGGCAAAAGATGGCATCCACGTTGATGCTTCAGATAACGACTTTGATATGGCACCGGGAGAAAAGAAGACCGTCACCATCCGTTCTTCTACTCCGTTACACGTCGAAGACATCGTCATAAGAACCTACGCGGACGTTTGGGACGAATAAGAAAAAGTACCCCTTTCCTAAGGTCTAAGATTTGGGGCACTTTTTTGTTTACGCGGCAGCCTTCTCTTTTGGTGCGTTCATTAAATCGACAATGAACTGCACTTCTGTTTTGGCATCAAGACGGGGGAATAACGGATTCCCTTTCTTGACAGTAACACCACCTAAGCTTCCAAAATGGGTAGCGGCTTCATAGTTCCGCATTTCTACAGGAACACCAAGCTGGTCATACATCTCGGGGATCTTAGTGACTAAGATTGGCGATAATAACGTGCCTGATAAGAAGATGACGTTAGCAAGATGAGACATGCAAGAGGCAAGCTCTTCTTTTTTAGCCGGATCTTTTGCCAAAGCCCAAGGCGCCGAATCTTCAATGTACTTATTCGCGGCATTCACGAGTTCCATCACGGCGGCATAGGCATCCGTCACCTTTAAGTCATCATTCAAGACTTCATAAGAACGGATGGTCTTCTCGGCCGTTTCTTTTAAGGCGGCATCTAAGGCATTAAGTTCACCTTGGTAAGCAGGGATGACGCCGTCAAAGTATTTGATGATCATCGAAACCGTACGATTGACTAGGTTCCCAAAGTTATTGGCTAAATCCGTATTTAAACGATCGACGAATTGTTCCGGGGTGAATTGGCCATCTTGCCCGAAAGGAATCTCGCGGCATAAGTAGTAACGAACGGCGTCAACGCCGAAACGTTCTACTAACGGAGGAACGGGAATGACGTTCCCTTTGGATTTCGACATTTTCCCGTCTTTCATCATCATTAAGCCATGCACAAAGACACGGGAAGGTTGCCGTAATCCTAACGCTTGTAAGAACATCGGCCAGTAAATGGTGTGGAAACGTGTGATATCCGCCCCGATTAAGTGAACGATCTCGCAATCAGGATCCATCCAGTAGTTCTGGAACTTCGAATCATCGTCTTGGAGGTAA
>Ga0256406_1003713_pt1 | contig 18495 bp, 13 predicted proteins | sample RumenRJG_03DNA_FD_185986 | JGI IMG/M metagenome (GOLD analysis project Ga0256406, IMG submission 185986) | Bovine rumen microbial communities from Lethbridge, Alberta, Canada - RJG_03 | ecosystem: Host-associated > Mammals > Digestive system > Stomach > Rumen | place: Canada: Alberta | collected...
AGAGGCAGAAAGAGATCCTGAGTGTGTACGGCATCAGTGAACAGAGCTATGCCAGCGAAATCAAAAAGATCTGTCAGAGAATCAGGTGATTTTCTCAGTTAGTTATAAAATCCAAGAAGTTAACGATACAATGATCTTCTGAATTTCGGGCTTGGCAGCGAGGATGAAGATGAGCAGTAACAGGCAGGGATATTCATTGGCATGATGGTGTCACTGCCTGTTATGCTTTATCAGAATGAGTAAAACTTTCAGCCAGTTTATTGTCATTTTTTTGGTATCCTGTTAACAGGAGGACTATTGTATTTATGGCATTTCCAAATGGATTCTTGTGGGGCGGCGCTGTTGCTGCCAATCAGTGGGAAGGCGGCTGGAATTTAGGCGGCCGCGGTCCGGCAATGACGGATGTGACAACTGGCGGTACGGTTAATGAACACCGCAAAGTGACCTACATCGACAAGGATGGCAATCACTGCACCATGCTGCAGCATGAGAAGCTGCCGGAAGGGGCACACTATGCTGTTCTGGATGAGTACCATTATCCAAACCATGAGGCCGTAGATGGTTATCATCATTACAAGGAGGATATTGCACTGTTTGCTGAGATGGGATTCAAGCAGTTCCGCATGTCGATTTCCTGGAGCAGACTGTATCCGACTGGTCTTGAAAAAGAGCCAAACAGAGAAGGTGTCGAATTCTATCGCAGTGTTTTTGAAGAGTGCAGAAAGTATGACATTGAGCCGTTAGTCACGATCTGGCACTTTGATACACCGCTGTATCTTGAGGAGCACTGCGGGGGCTGGCTGAACCGTGAGACGATTGATCTGTATGTCCGCTTTGCCACAACCTGCTTCACAGAGTACAAGGGACTTGTGCATCACTGGCTGACCTTTAATGAAATCAATAATACGATCATGTTCCTGGATTTCGCCGGAGGTGAGCATGCTGATCAGGAGTATCAGGATGCGTATCAGCATCTGCATTACCAGTTTGTGGCAAGTGCCAAAGCGGTGATGATCGGTCATGCGATTGATCCTGACAACATGATCGGCTGCATGATCTGCGGCATCACCAACTATCCGGCAACGTGCGATCCAAAGGATATTCTTGCCTGCCAGCATCAGTGGGAGAAGAACATCTACTACTGCGGCGATGTGCAGGTGCTTGGTGCCTATGGCAGCTATGCGACGCGTCTCTGGAAAGAGCACAATGTCAGCCTGGATATCACGGATGAGGATCTCGAACTGCTTTCTGCAGGTACTGTGGACATGTACACATTCTCTTACTACATGTCTTCGCTTGTCACCACGCACAAGGTGACAGATCAGGTTGCCGGCAACTTCTCCAAGGGACAGAAGAACGAGTATCTGGAATATTCTGACTGGGGATGGGCTGTGGATCCGGATGGCCTGCAGTATTATCTGGAAATGATGTACCAGCGCTATAACGTACCGATGATGGTTGTGGAGAACGGACTTGGTGCGTATGACAAAGTCGAAGAAGATGGTTCCATCCATGATCCATACCGTATTGATTATTTCCGCAAGCATATCAAAGCGATGGAAAAGGCAATTGAAAACGGTGTGGATGTGATTGGCTATACTACATGGGGCTGCATTGATGTCGTTTCGGCCGGCACTGGCGAAATGAGGAAGAGATATGGCTTCATCTATGTAGATATGGATGATGAAGGAAAGGGAACCATGAAGCGTTCCCGCAAGGATTCCTTCTATTGGTACAAGAAAGTCATTGCGTCCAACGGCGCGGATCTTGACTGAGGAATAAGAAAAACATGGCAAGCCATTCTGCTTGTCTGGATATTCAATCCAGGCAGGCGCTCTGGTTCTTGCCATGTTTTTTTGCTTCATACATTGCTTGATCTGCGTTCTCGATCATGCTTGTCACATCATCTGCTCTGGCAGTATAGCCAATCGAGGCAGTGACCGAAATGCGTTTTCCATCCGGAAGCAGAATACAGAGGGCATGAATCTGATCCAGAAGTGTTCTGGTCAGATCTGCAATGCTTTCATCTGTGATGTGGCAGAGACCCACAATTTCCTCACCGCCATAGCGGTAAAAGGAAATACCATGATCAGCCCCGAAATCCATGATGGTTTTGCCAATTGCCTTCAGGCATGCATCACCAGCCGCATGACCATACGTATCATTAATGTGCTTGAAATCATCCACATCCAGAAAGATAACGGCATTGATCACGCAGGCACTGCTCTCTTTTTCCTGCTTTATGAAATCATACAGAGCCAGCCGGCTGTTCAAACCAGTCAGAACATCATAGCGGCGGTCACGTTCAGCCTGTGTATACAGTTTCCATGTTTCATTGATTCTTTCCTGCAGCATCTTCTTCTCAATGCTGGCTTCCTGGCGTTCCCGCTGCAGTTCTTCAATATGTGTCTTTTCCTTTGAAATATCGACACCATACAGAATACTTTCAACATGATTGTTATTCGGATTATCAATCAAATGTACGGTAATACGTGACCAGCGGATCGAACGGTCATCATAGTACGATTCTGTTTCCAGAACGATCTGCCGTTTATTCACAGCATATGCCTGCATCTGTGCTTCCCGGCTGAAGGTATTAAAGAATACTCTCTGCCCTTCTTCATCCGGCACAAAAGAACCAATCTGGCGGATCAGCGTATTCACGTCCTTGATATTCTGAATGTCTCTGGCATTCTTGGCATTGCCGCCGGAGCTCAGCCACTTGTCAGCAGTCAGATCCATATGGAAGACACCCTGTCCCTCCGGAATATGTTCCAGAATGGAACGCATCTGATCCGCATAGCGCCGCTCTGCTGCCTTTGTCTGTGTAATGTCATGGCCATATTCCATGAAGACACGTTTTCCATTCCAGGTTGTATATCTTGCCTTCAAAGAGAATACATGGGAGCCATCATCCACTTCCACCATTTTCTCATCTTCACCATTCATCAGTTTCATCGGGCAGTGTCCGCACGGAGCATCCAGGCCAAGCATGTACTGATAACATTTGGCACCATGATAGGACAAATCTGGATGGCCGGAGATATCTCTGGTCATGGCATTGGCATAGACCATGCTGTAATCCTCCGGATGGCATACCTGAATAAACTGGCCGGAATGGTCCACCAGGTCCATAAGGTTATCCAGATCAAAGCTCTCTCGTATATCGGAAGCAGAATACTTCTGTCCCTGGGAAGATGAGATTTGTGCATGAGACAGATAACTCCGGAAATCCTGCTGGGAAAGCGGCTTGGAATAGTAATACCCCTGAATATAATCGCAGCCATGCGCTTTGAGATACTCCAACTGTGCTTTGTTTTCCACGCCTTCGGCAACTGTCCTCATACCGATGGTATGGCACATGTTAATCGCTGCATCAATGACAGCCCGCACAGTCGGCTTGGTTTCAATCTGATCAACAAACGACTTGTCAATCTTGATGATATCAAAGGCATAGTCACCGATCATGCCAAGAGAAGAATAGCCGCTGCCAAAATCATCCAGCAGCACCTTGGCACCGGTCTTGCGCAGCTGCTGCAGCAGGTACGCACAGTTCTCCTTCAGAACTGCAACCGCCGTTTCTGTTACCTCATAGTTGATCTTTCCTTCTGGCAGAGAGCTTGTTTCAGCAATCCTGAAGATTTCATTCATGAACGACTGGTTGTAGAAATCCTGGCGGGACAGATTGACCGACACCGGCACAATCGGGATCTGCCTGTCCATCTGTTCTTTCTGGAAGGCGTAGACATGCTTTAAGACATACAGATCCAGATCGGTGATGAGACCGCTGCTTTCCAGAGCAGGAATGAAGTGGTCCGGGACAATAAAGCCGCGGGATGGATGCTGCCAGCGCACAAGTGCTTCTGCACCGCACAAACAGCCGCTCTTTGCTTCAATGATCGGTTGATAATAAACCTTGAAATGTTCATTGTGCAGACTGCTGGAAAAGCCCGAAAGCACCTCCGCCTGGTCAATATACTTCTCCCGCATGGCCGCATTGAACTGGGCAAAGCTGCCATACTTGTCCTGATCTGCATTCTGCTTGGCAAGAATCGTCCATTCCACCATACGGGAAATGGATGACTGGGAATTTTCAACATAATAAATGCCGCAGCGCAGATGCAGGTGAACGGTGCGATTGTCTTTTGACCAATCCAGATTCAGAAGTTCATTCATATGATCCAGCTGAATGGAAGCTTTTGGTACAAGAAACAAAAACCAGTCAGATTCAATGCGCGCCGAAACAACCGGATGCAGCCAGCTTTCATGCAGGTGGTGGAATACATACCGCAGAACCTGATCGCCGCCTTCAATGCCAAAAATGTCGTTGATTGCCTTGAAATTGTGGATGTCAAAAAGGATCATCGCATAGTCTGTCTTATCAGCGTGGGCAAAGACACGCTTGGTCTCACGGATGAACCCCTTACGGGTAAAGCCATCTGTCAGGGTATCGAAATATTCCTGCTCAAGCAGTTTCTGCAGTTCTGCCTTTGTACGGGGCAGCTTGGCGGCAATGGTTTCACTGTCTCCCACAGTACTCATCACAAGTGCGTGGCCAACCTTGCCATTGTCCAGATTGATGTCCACAGCATCCACTGTTTCACAAATGTTGCGGATTGGATCCAGATATGTCTGCGGTCCATGAATATGATTGGCAACCGGACACGGCGGACATGGCTCATTCAGTCCCATCAGGCATTGGTAACATTTCTTGCCGATCTGCAAAGAGGGGTACAGTTCCTTGATCGTATCATTCAGATGAATGACATTGTAATTCTCATCGATAATATATGTTCCTGACGACTTGCTGCTCATATTCCGTTCCCCTCTTGAAGCATCGCAATCTGCAGTGCTTCTTTTGAAATACATCATATTATTGTATTTGTCATGATGAAAAGAGTCAATTTTGCACATCTATCTAACAGTGCGTAACATTGCAGTACATAAAAACTGCATGGGATTTCACAATCCTGTGGTGCTTTTCTGGATGTGTGCCTGCTACAATGGCACATGGAAGGTGAAGACAATGACAAATACGATTGATGCAGATCAGCCTCTCTGGGAAGTGCTGGATATCTATCCACAGCTGAAAAAGATTCTGAAGGAAGCAGGGTTCAAAGAAGCGGAAAATCCGTACAAACTGAAAATTGCAGCAAAATCGGCATCACTTGCATATCTGATGGCAAGAAACCATGTGTCATATGAACAGATGGATGCGATCCTGAAAGAAAATGGGCTTGCATTAACCGAACAGCAGGAGGAAGAAACAGCAGATGCCAGCCAGAACGAAAGACCGCTGCTGTACCAGTCTTTTGATCAGGCACAGAAAGAGATCCAGGTGGAACATCAGGATCCTTCCAGCATGGAGGATGGTCATCCGCTGCAGACACTGCAGAAGGAAAATGAATGCCTGCGGAATCTTCTGCAAAAGATCAGGGCAGATCTGAATGATGGCAAAGAGCCATCAGCGGCATTGCTGCCATTAAAGCCGCTGCCAAAGCTGTACAGTTTCATTGAAGAAGTGATCATGCCGATGCTGTACCGGTATGGATTCTATGAATATACAGATGAGCTCTGGAAACAGGAAGAGGATGCCCGCCATACAATGTCCCGCATTGTCCACAATCTGATGAGACCGGGCAGTGATGTTCCCGGAGAAACAAGCAAACTGCTGGATAAGATCGAAGAGATTGCGGATCAGCAGGACAATGCGTTGTATCCGCTTGCTCTGGATCATTTTACACAGGATGAGTGGGTACAGATTTATCTGGATCTGAAAAGGGAAGGATCTGCGTTTCTTCCTTCAGTGCCGGTATGGCATACAGGTGAAGAACTGTCATCTGTTTTTCAGCGGCCGCAGGGTATTGATGCTGCCACAGGCACAATTCGTCTGGAAAGGGGTACACTGACATACCCACAGCTCAAAGCCATCCTGGACAAGCTGCCTGTTGATCTGACCTTTATTGACGAAAATGATATGAACCGGTATTTCCTGGATAATGGCAGAATCTTCATGCGTCCTTCTACTGCCCTTGACCGGCCGGTGAAAGACTGTCACCCGCCCCGTGTGCAGATTGCCCTTTCCAATCTTCTGAAAGACTTCAAATCCGGCAAGCGGGACCACATGGAAATCTGGAGTGAACATCCGTTCCCTGTCCATGTTCACTATCTGGCTCTGCATGACGACAATGGCAGATATATCGGTGCACTTGAAATCGTGCAGAAGTGTGATGAGATTGCGTCTCACTTCTGTAAAACAAAATAATGATTGAAATGTTTTGATCAGGATCACAGCAGATGCTGCGATCAATGGCATCTTTCATTGGCAGACAGAAGCAGGGCATGTCTCTGGAAATGCTGGTGGAGGATTTTTGAACGGAACGGATGCTTTCATGACATCTCTGGCATCCAATATTATGGTGTAGTATAGTTGTAACCATGCAGAAGGATATTGGGATGAAGCTGCTGTCAGTCGTTGTGCCATGCTTCAATGAAGAGGAAAACATTGATTATTTCTATACGGAAATGGCAAAGAATGATGCTTTTTTCCAGTCTCATAATATGCAGAAAGAGATCATTTTCGTGGATGATGGTTCCCGTGATCATACTGTGGAAAAGGTCAAGGCACTGCATGAAAAGGATCCTGCAGTTGTGCTGATTTCCTTCTCCCGCAACTTTGGCAAGGAAGCAGCAATGTATGCCGGTCTGCAGGCCGCAAAGGGTGACTATGTAGCGGTCATGGATGCAGATCTGCAGGATCCGCCGTCCTTACTGCCGGAAATGTTTGGCTATCTGGATCAGGGCTATGATCAGGTCGCAACCCGCCGGGCAACCAGAAAAGGAGAACCAAAGGTACGTTCCTGGTTTGCCAGACGCTTCTATGCTCTGATCAACCGTTTCTCTTCAACAAAGATTGTGGATGGGTCCCGCGACTACCGTCTGATGACAAGACAGGTCGTCGATGCCATTCTGCAGGTGACCGAATACAACCGTTTTTCCAAAGGATTGTTTTCCTGGGTGGGATTTCAGACAAAATGGATCTCCTATGACAATGTGGAAAGAAAGTACGGTAAAACCAAGTGGTCTTTCTTTTCCTTGTTCCGCTATGCACTGGATGGCATTGCGGCCTATTCGACCGTCCCGCTTGCCATTGCAAGTTTCTTTGGCATATTCTTCTGTATCCTTGCCATCCTGATGATCATCTTCATCATTATCCGCAAACTGATCTTCGGCGATCCAACCCCGGGCTGGCCAAGTCTTGTCTGCATCATTCTGCTGATCGGAGGCATTCAGCTGCTGTGCATCGGCATCATCGGACAATATCTGTCCAAGACCTATCTGGAAGTCAAGAACCGGCCGATCTATCTTGTTCGTGAAAAAGTAGGACAGGGGACCGATCTTGAAAGACCGAGGCCGGATGATGAAAATAAGTAAAAATTTTCATGAAAAATAAGTGTTGACTTACAGCAAACTGAAAACTATACTTTCAGTACATTCAAGGAACGGAAGAGTAGCTGTCAGATATCTTCAAGCGAGCCGGAACAGAGTGGAAGTCCGGTAAGAGAGGGGACAGTGAAGCGCATCCGGGAGAAGTTCTTCTGAAGTCAATAGGAAGAAACGTGATTCTGCGTTAAGGAGAAGAGTGGTCAGCGTATGCTGGCAACCAGTGTGGTACCGCGGATAGATCAGCCGTCTCTGGATTTTTCCAGAAGACGGCTTTTTTGTATAAGGGGAGGTGAGCACATGACAGAGCGACGAAGATGCAGCAGATTGTATGAACAAACATCGATGACAACAAATCAAATGGGAGGAAAAGATTATGAAAACATCAAAAATTGTCAAAACAGCTTTGTCCGGACTGCTCGCCTGCAGTCTTGCCGCATGTGGTTCTAGTTCTTCAGCATCCGCATCTGCTTCATCCGGATCTGCATCATCTGATGAATACAGTTATCTGCTGGATACATCCGATCTGGAAAAGCCAACCCTGGATCTGAGCAATCCAACAGGTGTTCTCAAGGATGTACTTGACAGCGGCACCTTAAAGGTTGCTACATCTCCGGATTATCCCCCGAATGAATGGGTGGATGATTCCGGCAAGGTCTATGGTTCTGAAATGATGTTTGCCAAATATATTGCTGACTGTCTGGGGGTCAGTCTGGATATTGAGACGATGGATTTCAGCGGTACCCTGGTAGCAGTGGATACCGGCAAGACGGATCTTGCCATGAGCGGCTACGGCTGGAAGAAAGACAGGGCGGAGAGCTATGAGCTTTCCAAAGGTTACATCGGTGATCCGGACTCTGATGCAGGGCATACACTGATTACAACCAAAGCCAATGAAGGCAAATATAATTCACTGCAGGATTTTGTAGGATCCACGATTATGGCGCAGGCAACCTCGCTGCAGGAAATGTATGTTCAGGATGAAATTCTTGCTCTGGATAAGGATGGCACAACCAAGTATGAAGCTGTCAAGACGCTGGATCAGGCCATTCTCGGGCTGGCTTCGGGAAAGTGTGATGCGGTTGCACTCGATGAATCTACAGCTGAAAATTATGTAAATCAATCGAATGGACAGTTTGTTCTGACTGGTGTGAAGTTTGATTTGACGCCTTATGGAGATTATCAGGGAAATGTGGCTGCCGCAAAGAAGGGTGAGACTTCTTTGATTGATGCAGTCAATCAGATTGTCGATTTCGTCAATGAGAAAGGCTACTATGAAACCTGGTATTCCCAGGCGAAACAGGCAGCTGCTGCTGAATAAATCAGTATTTCGTAAAACAGGAAGGATCTGAATCTGCATGGGAGAAGGAATTATTGAAGTTTTTCTGCAATACTGGCCGATCTTTCTGAGAGGTCTTGGCGGTACTCTGGAATATGCATTTATCGCTGTCTTCTTTGGAACGATATTAGGAACATTGATAGCGATGGCACATCTGTCCAAAAACAAGGTATTTTCTGCAATCGCGGCAATCTATGTCAATGTACTCAGAGGTACGCCTCTGCTTGTGCAGATGTATATCTCCTGGTTCTTTCTGCCCATGGCATTTCCTGCCTTGAACAATATTGACAAAGTTTATTTTGTTCTGCTTGCCCTGTCGCTGAACTCCAGCGCCTATGTTTCCGAAATTATCAGAAGCGGCATTCTGTCCGTGGACAAAGGTCAGACAGAAGCGGCCAGATCACTTGGCATGACATCCGGCCACTGCATGCGCTACATCATCCTGCCCCAGGCAATCAAGAATATCCTGCCTGCACTTGGCAATGAATATATTTCCATGATCAAGGAAACATCCCTTGCCGGTACCTTCATGCTGTATGAACTGATGTACACACAGACACTGCTTGCCAATAAGTATCTGATCTGGCAGCCGCTGTTTATCATCGCCGGTATTTATCTGCTTGTTACGCTGTCCCTTTCCTGGGTCGTCAGAAAGATGGAAAAGAGGTTGAGTGTCAGTGACTGAGAAGAATGATGTGTTGATCGAAACGGTCGACCTGCATAAAAATTTTGGCTCCCTGCAGGTGCTCAAGGGCATCTCTGAGAAGATTCATAAAGGTGAAGTTGTCACCATCATCGGACCTTCAGGCGGCGGCAAGAGCACGTTCCTGCGCTGTCTGAATATGCTGGAAGAGCCGACCTCTGGCAAAGTGCTGTTTGAAGGTCATGAGCTGGATCCCAAAAGCACGAATCTGAACCTGCATCGTCAGAAGATCGGTATGGTATTCCAGCAGTTCAATGTGTTTCCGAACCTGACTGTGCTGGATAACATCACGATTACACCGAAGCTGGAAAAGCATGTCAAAAAGGAAGATGCTGAAAAAGAGGCAATGGAACTGCTGAAGACAGTTGGTCTTGAAGATAAGGCCAATGTCTATCCGCGTAAATTATCCGGCGGTCAGAAACAGCGGCTTGCCATTGTGCGGGCCATGGCCATGCATCCGGATGTGATGCTGTTTGATGAGCCGACCAGTGCGCTGGATCCGGAAATGGTCAAAGGTGTTCTCCGGGTTATTCAGAATCTTGCAGAAAGCGGCATGACCTGTGTCATTGTCACCCATGAGATGGGCTTTGCAAGAGAAGTCAGCGACCGGGTACTGTTCATCGATGGCGGCGTTGTTGCGGAAGAAGGTACCCCGGAACAACTGTTTGACCATCCGCAGAATGAAAGAACAAAGGCATTCCTGTCTGAAGTGCTTTAGAAAGGATCATGATGAAGACAACATTTTCCTACGATCATTATTACAAGTATGCAGAGCTGCAGAGCAATCTGCAGTACTTTGCAGAAAAATACAGCAATCTCTGCACACTTGACGTTAACATGGTCACACCAGAAGGCCGCAGTCAGTATGTTGTAACGCTGACCAACAAGGATACCGGTGATGCTTTAAGCAAGCCCGGCTGGTATCTGGATGGCAATATCCATGCTGGTGAAGTGACATCCAGCATGTGTGCCATGCATACTATTGATACGCTGCTGACCAACTATGAAACGGATGCCAGCATGCACCGCATCCTGGATACCATGACGATCTACGTCATCCCCAGAGTGAGTCCGGATGGTGCTGAAAAGTATCTGACTTCACCGTATAATCTGCGCTCTGTCGACCGTGCATATCTGCCGGAAAAGGGCGGTATCAAGCCGGAAGATCTTGATGGTGACGGCGTCATCCGGATGATGCTGATACCTTCCGCCTATGGTGCATGGAAGAAGGATCCTTCTTCTGCTGCAGGCGTTGTGCTGCGCTCTCCGTCTGATGCAGTCGGCGAATTCTATGACTTGTATCCGGAGGGAAATCTCGAAGAGCCTGCCGGTGACAATCTGAAACAGAAGAAGCCTGACTGGGGTCTTGACTTCAACCGCAACTTTCCGTTTGGCTGGTTTCCGGATGCAAGACAGGGCGGAGCCGGCAAGTATCCGTTAAGCAATCCGGAATGCAAAGCCATTGTTGACTTTGTGCTTGCCCATGACAACATCGGTGGAGCTGCGATCGGCCACACATCGGGCGGCCTGGTTCTGATCCCGCCTGGAACAAAGCCGGAAAAGAATGCTCCAAAACAGGATATGAAGGCAATGCATGCGATTGCGGATATGGGCAAAGAAGAGCTCGGTTATGTACCGATGAATATCTTTGATTCCTTCATGGATGATCAGGTGAACTATGATTCCGGTGCTCTGGATGACTGGTTCTATCAGGCCCAGGGCATTCCTGCCTATACGATGGAGTTCTGGGATGTTTCGACCAAAGCCGGTGTGCCGATGAACTGGGGATCCCGCAAGGATGAGGGCGAAGAAAAACGTCTGGAACGGTTTGTGGCGATCATGAAATGGGTCAAAGAGAATGCACCGCAGTATTACAAAGACTGGCAGACATTTGATCATCCAGCCTTTGGCAAAGTTGAGATCGGTGGCTTCAATACCAAATTCACGATTCAGAATCCGCCGGAGAAGTTTCTTCTGACAGAATGCGAACATGATACAAACTTCAATCTGCGCTTTGTACAGGCAATGCCGCACCTTGCCATTGATTCTTTTACAGCTGAAAAAAAGGCAGAAGGAGTCTATGAAGTGAGTGCTGTCATTGGCAATCATGGCTACCTGCCAACCAACCTTACTGAAAATGCACTGTTGATGAAGACCGCAAAACCTGTTGAGGCAAAACTGGATGGTGCCGAAATTCTTGGCGCGGAAAATACGGTGGCTCTTGGTCATCTGGAAGGCTATGCCAATACGAGTACCAGCTCTGTGTATGGCAATCTGACTACCTTTGCCAGCGGCAAGGCACGCAAAAAGGCTGTCTGGATCGTGAGGGGTGAACCAGGCACAAAACTGACATTAACAGTATCTTCCTGCAAGGCGGGAAGCGTACATGATTCCATTGTTCTGTAATCTTGCGAACATATCTTGACTTCCCGGCTGTGTCACTCTATGGTTAACATGAAGCAGGAGGAGAGAAAATGCTTGATCAGAAAGTAAAAGAACTCATTAATACACAGGTGAACAAAGAGCTTTATTCTGCGTATCTGTATCTTGATTTTGCGGATTATTATCAGGATCTCGGCCTGGATGGCTTTGCCCATTACTATGATGTACAGGCTCAGGAAGAGCGTGATCATGCCATGTTGATGAGACAGTATCTCATTAACAATGGTGAACATGTCACCCTGACTGCTGTGGATGCACCGGCTTATACATACAAGACACCGATGGATCCGCTCAAGTATGGCCTTGAACATGAGCAGTATGTCACGAGCCTGATCAATACGATCTACGGTGCTGCCAATGATGTGCATGATTACCGTACGATGCAGTTCTATGACTGGTTTGTCAAGGAACAGGGCGAAGAAGAAAAGAATGCGGATGATCTGATCAAGAAGTATCAGCTGTTTGGTTCAGATCCGAAAGGCCTGTATGCTTTGAATCAGGAACTGCTGGCCAGAGTCTATGCCGCACCAACACTTGTGATCTGAGCATCTCCGGGCTGTCGGAAGACAGCCCTTTTTTCGTCATTCATGACAGGCTGGCATAAATCAAGTATCATGTTCAAAGAGGAAAATACGATGCAGACATTGAGAGAGATTCTTTCACAGAGACAGCTTCACTTTGCTGAGGAGCTTTCCGAAAGCGACATTGCAGATATTGAGGCATTTTATCAGCAGACTGCCAGAGACCGCGGCGGAAAACTGAATGAAGAAGAACTGAATGCTGTGATCAGTGCCTATCAGAATCTGGATATGATCGCAGCCGGGGCAGATCAGACCAGGTCAGAGAAGACAGAGGACGCAGAGAAGAAAGAGGAAGAAACACATGCGAAACTGCAGACATATGACTGTTTTACCAAACAACCTGCTGCAGACTTTCCGCTGATGCGTATTGCGTGCAGGCAGAATGTACTGCATGGCGTCTTTTTGTCGCCAGATGATGACACCTATGTCTTTTCTTCTTATGATAACCAGGTGCAGAACGACGTTATGGCAATTGACAGCCGTTTTGAAAAGGTACTTTCCTACCTTGTGCGCAGCCATGTCTATTGTGAGTTGAAAGGCATTGTGCAGAATAACTGTCTGTGTGTTCTTTCTTTGCATGCCTGGGATCCCAACCACAATATGACTCTGCAGTCTGCCAATGACAGTTTTCTGCAGCTGGTGCTGCAGCGGCTGTATACATGTGATTATCAGAAAGACAGTGAAGAAAATGAGGAACAGCCGCAGATGGTATTGTCTGATCTGCCAGCAATTCTGGATTTTCTGGACTGTGCTGAGAATACACTTCCCGCTGGCATCCGCAGCTGGGCACATCGCAATGTTGCTTTGATCAAAACCGATACCGTGCCGCAGGAAGAAAAGCGTCATGCCCAGAGAGCGCTTGGATTAATGCTCAACATTCAGTGGAAGGGCAGGAAGTTTGATCCCATTGATCCCGTGGCAGCCCGCCGCATTCTGGATGAGGAACTGTATGGCCTGGATGCCGTAAAGCAGCGTGTCATGGAAACAATCATCCAGATCAACCGCACCCATACACTGCCTGCGTATGGCTTGCTGCTATGCGGACCTGCCGGAACCGGCAAATCACAGATTGCCTATGCCGTTGCCCGTATCCTCGGCTTGCCATGGACTTCGCTGGATATGAGCACCATACATGATGCCGAGGCATTGACCGGTTCACCGCGTGTCTATTCCAATGCAAAGCCTGGCCGTATCATGGAAGCTTTTGAAAAAGCTGGATCAAGCAATCTTGTCTTCATCATCAATGAGCTTGACAAAGCGGACCAGGGTAAAAATGGTTCCAATCCTGCGGATGCACTTCTGACACTGCTGGATAATCTTGGCTTCATGGACAACTACATTGAGTGCAGAGTGCCGACTTCTGGTGTTTATCCAATTGCAACGGCCAATGACAAGACAAGAATTTCCGATCCTCTGTTAACCAGGTTCGCACTGATTGAGATTCCGGATTATACAATGAAAGAAAAGAAGATCATCTTCACGGATTATTCACTGCCGCGTGTATTGAAACGCATAGGAATGCACAGAGAAGAAATCGTGATCACGGATGAGGCAGTGGATGCCATAATACACAAATATGAAAAAATGCCCGGCGTCAGAGATCTGGAACAGGCAGCGGAGCATCTTTGCGCCAATGCATTGTTCCGGATTGAAACCGGACATCAGAAACAGATTGTCTTTACGAAACAGTTAGTTGAGGAAGTGCTGGCCTGAGATCAGGAATACGGATTTCAGGCTTTTTGTGTACCTATGGTGATCATGCGGCCGCCGCTCTTTTCAAACAGACGGTGTGAGATGGAAATGACTGTGCGTTTTTTGGATACATTGATCAGTGTATCCAGGACGATGCGCTCGGTTTCGGCATCCAGATTTGCCGTGATCTCATCCAGCAGCAGAATCTCAGGATTCTTGATGATGGAGCGGGCAATGGAAAGCAATTGTTTCTGGCCCTGTGAAAACAGGCTGTCAGAATAGGGCGTATCCAGACCTTCCGGCATATTGGCAATGGTGCCGGCAATGCCAACGGTATTCACTGCCTGCTGGATTTCTGCATCTGTTATTGCATCATCATGCAGGGTGATCTGATCACGAATCGTACCATCTACTGGTTTGAAGGACTGCTCCACATAACCAAACAGGCTGCGCTTGTCCGTATCCTTGATACAGCAGGCGTCATTGCCAAAGATTGAGATCGTTCCTGCATCCGGCTGATATAATCCCAGAATCAGCTTGAACAGCGTACTCTTGCCTGCACCTGTCCGTCCTGTCAGCGTGACATGTTCACCTGGCTGGATTGTAAAAGACACATCCTGCAGAATGGGGTGAGACGGATCATAGGCAAAGCTGACATGGGAAATGGCGATGGCAGGTGCCGCATTCTTGCAAAAGGCGAGATCTGGTATCTGTCTTTCCGGCTGGGCAAGGAATTCATTGATACGGTGAATGCCGGCTGAGGCAGACTGTACGGTCTGGATCTCCATGCCAATGCTTTCAATTGGTGAAAATACCTGTGATATGTAGTTGATGACAGCAACTGAAGTGCCTGGTGTCATACCAAAGAAAGACAGGATGATGGGGCTGCCGGATGCACTCAGAATATAGACAAGAGCAGTGACAGCCGCATTGAGAATAAGAATGACAGGGGAATAAACGGCATCGAAGAAGTTGGTTTTTTCAATGGCGCGATAGCTGTCATCCAGACTGTCATCATAACGCTCTGCCATGAATTTCTCTGCCTGCAGTGTATGAATTGTGCGGATGTTATGAAGCGTTTCCGGAATGGCACTGCTCACGCTGGCTACTGCCTTGCGGTTGTCGATCTGCGCCTTTAATGTTGCCTTCTGCACATGCCTTGTATACAGCGCAACCAGCGGCAGCACGCATAACAGCAGAATCGCAAGTCCTTTGTTCTTGATAAACAGGATAACAAAGATGGATACCATCCGGCAGCAGTCCGCAAACATGGAGATGATGCCGTCTGTAAACAGGTCTTCAATCGTATCCACATCATAGATGAAGCGGGAAACAATGGCACCCGGCTGCGTTTTTGTAAAGAAATCAGCCGACAGCTTTGACATTTTCTCACGCAGAGCAGAACGCATGGCATGGGTCATCTTCTGGCCAAAGACAACCAGGATTGCTTCCTGGCCGCTGGAAAGCAGTGAGGACAGGATGAGCAGAGCAAAATACGCCGCAAACAGCATTGGTGATACATCGGCACTGGTGCTCAGGCCATCAATGATCTTCTCAAGAACAAGCGGCGGCAGCAATGATGTGATGATGGCGCCTGCCACAATCAGACATACCGTGATGGACAGCAGAATGTGCTGGCGGATGGCAAGCTTCAAAAGACTGGCAACCGTTTTATTTCTGTTCATGATCAGAACCTCCTGCCTGCACTTCATACAGGCGCTTGTATTCAGGATTGTTCTGCACAAGTGCATCATGCACAGATGCCTGTGCACTGCCGTTTTCCAGCCAGATTACCTGATCCATCTCTGGGAAAACATAGAGACGGTGGCTGATGAGGAAGATGATGCGGTCTTTGCGGTATGCCTGCAGATTGGCAAAGATCTCAAGCTCCGTTGAACGATCAAGTGCGGAGAAAGGATCGTCAAGGATCAGAATGGGGCGCGGATGTGCCAGCGTTCTTGCTAAGGCCAGGCGCTGTCCCTGTCCGCCGGACAGCCGCATGCCGCTGCTGCCAACCATGGTGTTGACACCATCTGGCATTGCAAGTACCTCCTGATCCAGACAAACCAGTTTCAGGTATTTCATGACATCAATACTTTCATTGCCAAGCTGGATATTGTCGGCAATGGATGCAGAGAACAGTTCCGGATCGTGGCCCAGATAACCGCTGAGAGAATGAATCTCATCAACAGACATATCCCGCAGTTCCCGGTTCCCGTAACGCAGTGATCCTTCATACGGATATTCATTGAGGAATAATCTTCCAAAGGTGGATTTGCCTGAGGCAATCTGCCCGGTGATGCCAATCATCTGACCAGGTTCTGCCTGCAGTGAAATCTCATGCAGAAGCACGGGAGCACCAGGATAGGCAAAGGAAAGATCATGAATCCGGATGGAATGTGTATCCGCAGTGCTCTGCGGTTCTGGACTGGTTCTTTTCAGCAGAGGCTTGATACGGTGCCAGGATACCTGCGCTTTCTGAACACTGTTGAACAGGGCAGCAGCCTTGGATGACTTCAGTGCCATTTTTGCATAGCAGGAAAGAAAGGTTGTAAATGCAGCAATGTTCCAGATGCCTGCATGAATGAGCCTTGATCCATCAAAGAGGATAAACAGAACAGAAACGGCAGTGATGCACTGATACAGCGGCGGCAGGGCATTGACGAGCACATCTGCTTTGGTGTTGGCTGCTTCATAAGCCTGCAGGCTCTGCTCATAGCGGATATTCATGTTTCCTTCCTGGCCGGCAATACGATACGTCATGGCATTGACAGAGCGGTCCATGGTAGCTGCTGACAGCTGATCGGCACTTTCTCTTGCCCTGGCATTCCATTTCTGCACAACGGTTTTCATCTTCTGGGCAAGCAGATAGGAAACAGGCGGTGTGATCAGGCACAGCAGTGCCAGCTGCCAGCGGTATACGGCAAGCATGACGACATAACTGATCAGAGCAACACCGGTATCAAATACTTCCGTCGTGAATTTGCGCATGCCTTCCGCACACGCATCCACATCGGATACAGCCCGGGTAATCATGCCGCCGGTATCTTCCGTACCTGCCTTTGCTTTAGGTGTTTTCAAAAGATTTCCATACAGAATATGCTTCATCTGCCGGTTGATGGCATTGGCAAACTTACGTACATACAGACGCTTGAAGAAGCGGGAAATCTGTACGATGGCAGTGACAGCAAGATAGGTGATGGCAAGCGAGACCATCGCCATGCCTGTTTCATTGCCCTTGAGGATTTCAAGCAGTGTCTGGGCAAGCTGGCCTTCATAATATGGCCCGGCGAGCAGGCCGATGTTATAGATCAGACCTGTTATGGTAATGATCATCAGAAGCTTTTTCTCATGCAGAAAGTAACTGGAAATTTTCTGCGGATCAAATAGTTCTTTTCGTTTCATGATTTCATTATTACACGGTAAACGCATACGGTATATATGATTCGCGTTTCTGCAGCTGTAAGAAAAAAACGAATGCTGCCATAAAAGCGGCATTCGTTTCATCATTATGCGTAGGAGCGCTGTTGAGCACCGAAGAGGTGCGAAACAGAAAACCTCCCGCTATGCGGGAGGAAGGCCGGTGCTTCTTATAGAAAGAAGCACCCCATCTATCTAGAATGGTGATTGTCCAAGTCACGATTCTAGAAAGATGAGGTGCCAAATACGGCTAACAAATATGATTCATTAGCTCACATGAAATATTACTGCGTATATCATGTCGTGTTCACTCCGAAGTATAGAAGAAAAGTAATTTATAATCAACTGCGCCCAGATATCCGGGATATCATAAAACTGCTGTGCAAATACAAAGGAGTGGAGATTCTGGAAGGGCATCTGATGCCCGACCACGTACATCTTCTTTTGAGTATCCCTCCAAAGTACTCTGTATCACAGATCATGGGATACATCAAAGGAAAGTCCTCGCTTGAAATATTTGATAAGCATGCGAACCTGAAATACAAATATGGGAACAGACATTTTTGGGCGGAAGGATACTATGTGAGCACAGTAGGGATCAATGAATCCACAATACGCAAATATATCCGTGAACAGGAAAGCGCAGATATCGCAAAAGATAAGTTAAGCGTAAAGGAATATGAAGATCCATTCGGAGAGGATAAAGAAAACAGAAAGCCGAATCCGAATCGGAAGACAACAGCGAAGTCATGAGTAAAAGAGCCCGTTTAACGGGCATGCGAGAGAGTTAAACTGCAATCGTGGCTTGAACATTGAAGATGCGAAAGCCAGCGCCTTAAGACGCTGGCTAGTAATAAAGCCTTATAGGCTTAGGA
>Ga0256406_1003714_pt1 | contig 18494 bp, 13 predicted proteins | sample RumenRJG_03DNA_FD_185986 | JGI IMG/M metagenome (GOLD analysis project Ga0256406, IMG submission 185986) | Bovine rumen microbial communities from Lethbridge, Alberta, Canada - RJG_03 | ecosystem: Host-associated > Mammals > Digestive system > Stomach > Rumen | place: Canada: Alberta | collected...
TTAAGTTTTTCTTATCGTACTATCTTTTACTATTTTTGTCAATATTTGTGAGTACATAATCATAAAAATACCGGCCTCATCTCCTGAAGCCGGTCCCTGTATTCATAATCATCTGTACTTTTCAATTACTGCTTCCGCCACCTTGATCCCGTCTATCGCAGCAGATGTGATCCCACCTGCGTATCCGGCACCCTCGCCACATGGATACAGGCCTCGGACAGATGACTGGAATGTCTCATCACGCGGTATCCGGACCGGACTCGAAGTACGGCTCTCAACACCACTCATTATCGCATCATACCTTGCAAATCCATGAATCATATGGTCGAAGTATGACATACCTTCGATAAATGCATTCTCAATCGATTCAGAATATATGCCTCGCAGATTGGCAAATGCATGTGCTCCCTTCGTCAGTGATCCGAAGTCTCCATACGACGTACTATCCCTGTTCTCCCTGAAGTCTCCATACAGCTGCTGAGGTATCCTTCCATCACACAGATCATACGCTTTCTTCTCTATCGACCTCTGATACTCTATCGCTCCCAGAGGATCATTCATATCATACTCACCAGCACCTACTGCTACAACAATAGCCGAATTCGCGTTGCCTGAATCACGGCCATAGTTGCTCATTCCGTTCACAGCCAGATGAAGCGCCTCTGATGATGCATTCACTACATATCCGCCAGGACACATGCAGAATGAATAGACTCCACGCTCACCCTTCGAGTATGCGAGCTTGTACGGAGCTGCTGGCAGATACGCTGCAGCATCTTTGCCATACTGTGACTCATTTATAAAGTCCTGCGGATGCTCCACACGGAAGCCCATTGCAAACTGCTTTGCCTGCATCGGGATGTGCTCGTCATAGAGCTCATAGAATGTATCTCTTGCTGAATGTCCTATTGCAATGATTACAGTATCCGTTGCGATATCTCCTGAATCAGTATGTACTCCTATGACTCTGCCATCAGTCAGTATCAGCGACTTCATCTGAGTACTGAATCTGACTTCTCCACCTTTCTCAATGATTGCATTTCTTATATTGCTTACGACTTCGATCAGTCTGTCAGTTCCTATATGCGGCTTTGCCTCATAAAGTATCTCAGACGGAGCTCCGTACTTGATGAATGTCTCAAGCACGAACCTGTTCCTGCCGTTCCTGTCATGGACTCCGGTATTGAGCTTTCCATCTGAAAAGGTACCTGCTCCTCCTTCACCGAACTGCACATTAGAATCAGGCTCGAGAACCCCGGTCTCAAAGAACTTCTCTACATCTTCTCGTCTCTGTGCGGCCGGCTTTCCTCTCTCTATTATCAGCGGGCAGAGTCCTGCCTCAGCCAGTACAAGTCCTGCAAATAGTCCCGCAGGTCCGAGTCCAATGATCACAGGTCTTCTGCCTTCTGACGGAGTCAGTCCATGCACCAGTCTGTATGATTTTTTCTCATATGGCGCGATATTCTTTATCCTGTGGTCACTTAATATCTTTTTCTCATTAACAGAGACTGACACAGCCACCTGATACAGCAGGAATACATCAGGCTTTTTCCTTGCATCAATTGATTTCTTCAGAATTGTCAGCTTTTCAATCCTGTCAGCGCTTACATGAAGTCTCTTCGCGGCCTCCCTTATCAGCGTATCCCTGCCATCATCCTTCGGTCTTATCTTTATATTATCTATTCTTATGCTCATTTTGCACTTGCGATCAGATTTTGTACTTCGTTACACTTTGTTACACTTATCACAGATATACTCAACTATCTCCTCTGTCCCACTGTACTGCCTCCTGTCGACCCATATGACGTCCTGGTAACGGCGGAACCAGGTGAGCTGGCGCTTGGCGAAGTGTCTCGAGTCCTGTTTGATCTTATCGACTGCCTCATCAAGTGTGCATTCTCCGCGGAAATATGTGAACAGCTCTCTGTATCCTATAGCCTTGGCAGCGGTGCAGTCCTTATCACCTATCTCATTATATATACGTCTTGCCTCGTCTAATAGTCCGTTCTGCATCATCGTATCCACTCTAGCGTCGATCCTGTCATACAGAGCCTTCCTTTCATCTGTCAGCACAAAAAAATACAGGTCATACGGTGACTTCCTCTGCCTCTCCTTCGCATTGTGCTCTGAGATCTTCTCTCCATGATTCCTGTAGTATTCAATCGCCCTGATGACTCGCTTCACATTGCCGGCCGGTATCGCATCAGCGCTCTCCGGATCCACATTGCCAAGCCGATCATGCAGAGCTTCATTTCCGTACTTGGAAGCATACGCTGACAGCTCATCCCTGAACTCTGTATCTATCTGCTCCTCACCGAAGTCTATATCATATGCAAGCGCCTGTATATAGAATCCTGTGCCACCACAGATGATCGGAACCTGTCCGTCATCATATATGGCATCCATCGCCGAATGCGCCATATCTACAAACCCGGTCACATCATAGTCATCTGTGGGCTCCATTATATCAATCCCGAAGTGGCGGACTCCGTCCATTTCCTTCTTTGTGATCTTGGCCGTCCCGACGTCCATGCCGCGGTATACCTGCATGGAATCAGCAGATATCACGGAACCGTTTATTTTTTTAGCGAGAGCCACTGAGACTTCGGACTTTCCGACAGCAGTAGGCCCTGCGATTATTATCAGTTTTTTCATAGCTGTTATTATAACACAAAAACGCCACCCGTACACAAGGTACAGGTGGCGCCAAATTAGTCAATCAGTCCCCGAATACGGCTCTGTAGTCGTTCTGGAACTTGACGATTCCCTCATCCGTAAGTGGATGATGAATCATCTGGAGGATTACCTTGTAAGGAACCGTGGCAATATCAGCTCCTGCAAGGGCACACTGTGTCACATGAAGCGGACTTCTGACAGATGCTGAAATGATCTGTGCTGTGATGTCTTCATAGTTTTTGAAGATCGTTGAAATCTCCTCTATGAGCCTGAAGCCTGCTTCTGAAATATCATCAAGCCTTCCGAGGAACGGAGATACATATGTAGCTCCTGCTCTGGCTGCGAGAAGTGCCTGATTGGCTGTAAAAATAAGGGTGCAGTTGGTCTTGATTCCTTCACTGCTGAGTGTCCTGATAGCCTTGAGACCTTCAGCTGTCATTGGGATCTTTACGACCATATTAGGATGGATGGCTGCAATCTCACGGCCTTCCTTTATCATGCCCTCTGCATCAGTCGTGGTAGCTTTTACCTCGCCTGAAATAGCTCCGTCAACGATCTGGGTGATCTCCCTGAGGACGGTCTTGTAATCCCTGCCCTCCTTGGCAATGAGTGACGGATTGGTCGTCACTCCTGCAAGGATACCCATATCATTGGCTGCCTTTATCTCGTCAATATTAGCTGTATCAATAAAGAATTTCATCTAAATCACTCCTTAGTTCTTAGTCAAAATCCTTCCATTTCCACTCTGTGATCTCTGGCAGATCTACGCCATACTCATGAATGTACTGCTTGTGCTCAACGAGCTTGTCGCTCATCTTCTGGAACAGATATGATCCTCTGTTGCCGAGCTCTGGCAGATACTTGAGAGCGGCCTGTACGAGATGGAATCTGTCGACGTGGTTCTGAACACGTACATCGAACGGAGTCGTGATCGTACCTTCCTCTTTGTAACCTCTGACATGCATCAGACGATTGTTGTGACGACGGTATGTCAGCTCATGAATAAGCGTTGCATATCCATGGAAGTTGAATATGACAGGCTTATTCGTGGTGAAGAGCATATCGTACTCTGCATCTGAGAGTCCATGTGGATGCTCGTTCTGCGGCTGGAGCTTGAACAGGTCTACTACATTGATGAAGCGGATCTTAAGCTCCGGAATCTCCTCACGAAGGATTGATACTGCTGCAAGAGCCTCGAGTGTAGGTGTCTCACCTGCGCAGGCAAATACGATATCAGGCTCCTGACCCTGATCATTTGAAGCCCAGTCCCAGATACCGATACCCTGAGTGCAGTGCTTTACAGCTTCCTGCATTGAGAGCCACTGTGGTCTAGGATGCTTTGAAGCGATGATCACATTGACATAGTTTCTTGAACGCAGGCAGTGATCCATCGTTGAGAGGAGGCAGTTGGTATCTGGTGGCAGATAGATACGTACCACGTCTGCCTTCTTATTGGCGATATGATCCATAAATCCAGGATCCTGATGTGTGAATCCGTTATGATCCTGCTGCCATACTGTTGAGCACATCATGAGGTTCAGGGAAGCGATCTGCTCTCTCCATGGGAGCTGGTTGCAGACCTTGAGCCACTTGGCATGCTGCGCTGCCATTGAATCGATGATACGTGAGAATGCCTCATATGTATCGAAGAATCCATGACGTCCTGTGAGCAGATAGCCCTCGAGCCATCCTTCACACATATGCTCTGAAAGCATTGAATCCATGACACGTCCTGCTCTTGACAGATGATCATCCTGATCGGTCTGTGCGGCATTCCAGTCACGGTTCTCAACTTCGAATACATCCTGGAATCTGTTTGAATTATTTTCATCAGGAGAGAAGATCCTGAAGTTCTTCGCATCTGCATTGAGCTTGAAGATATCACGGATGAATGCGCCGAGGTTCTGTGTGTCCTGGCTGTCCTTCTCACCATGATGTCCAATATCGAATGCATAGTCCCTGAAGTCCGGCATACGCAGATCATGAAGGAGCTTGCCTCCGTTGGCATGAGGATTCATTCCGATCCTGTGATTGCCCTCTGGTGCAAGTGCTGCAATATCCGGCATCAGATGTCCGCCCTCATCGAAGAGTTCTTCCGGCTTGTAGCTGTGGAGCCAGTCTGAAAGGATCTGGAGATGCTGCGGCTTGTCCATCATTACAGGTACCTGATGAGCAAGGAAATTGCCTTCGATACGGTTGCCATCAACCATCTTAGGACCTGTCCAGCCCTTAGGTGTACGAAGAACGATCATAGGCCATACAGGTCTTGTAGCGTCACCTGTCTCACGGGCATTCTTCTGGATATCCCTGATTCTCTCGATGACCTTGTCCATGGTCTCTGCCATCTTCTTGTGCATAGGGATCGGATCGTCGCCTTCTACGAAATACGGCTCCCATCCGCATCCATGGAAGAAATCAACGAGCTCTTCATGGCTCATTCTGCCAAAGATTGTAGGGTTTGCGATCTTGTATCCGTTCAGATTCATGATAGGAAGAACGGCACCATCGCTTATAGGATTGATGAATTTATTTATATGCCATGATGTAGCAAGAGGTCCTGTCTCTGCCTCACCATCACCTACAACCACTGCTGCGATGAGGTCAGGATTGTCGAAGACTGCTCCGCAACCATGTGAGAGTGAGTATCCGAGCTCACCACCTTCATGGATGGATCCCGGTGTCTCAGGTGCGCAGTGTGAAGGCACTCCGCCTGGGAATGAGAACTGCTTGAAGAGCTTCTGCATTCCATTCTCATCCTGAGAGATATTCGGATAGATCTCTGAGTAGCTGCCGTCGAGATAGTCGTTGGCGATGAAGAAGTTGCCGCCATGTCCCGGTCCTGAGAGCAGGATCAGATCAAGGTCATATCTCTTGATCTCACGGTTCAGATGGGTAAAAATGAAGTTCTGTCCAGGAACTGTTCCCCAGTGACCTACGATCTTTTTCTTGATGCAGTCCCAGGTCAGAGGCTCCTTGAGGAGCGGATTTTTGAGAAGATAAAGCTGACATGCAGAAATATAGTTAGCTGCACGCCACCACCTGTTCATCCTCCCGATGAGTTCGTCTGTTATCGGTCCCTTTTCAGGTATAGTGTTGTTGTCCATAGATTCCTCCTTTGAATCTACCAGTTGATATTGTCAATTGCACTGCTTTCTACAGCAAGGCCTGCCTTGTAATGGTCTATGAATTTCCCGTATCCTGCTACCGTCTCTTCATCAGGTGCGATAGTATCACCCTTCATCTGGGCAAAGATATCATTGTCGAGGAAATCCGTCAGACTCCTGTCAGAAGCATCCTTCATGTATAGTGCCAGAAGAGCCATGCCCCATGGGCCGCCTTCCGTAGCAGTCGATAAAACAGTTACCGGAGTATTGATGGCTGCGGCCAGGTACTTCTGGGCAACTCCAGGAGTTCCGAACAGTCCGCCATGACCGGTGATGCGATCGATCTTTATCTTTTCATCCTTCTGCAGAATATCCATTCCGAGCTTTACTGCTGCAAGTGCTGAATAGATATTTGCACGCATCATATTGGCAAGGGTGAATTCTGAATCCGGCATACGTACATACAGTGGCCTGCCTTCATTGAGCTTCGTGACTCCCTCACCGGAATAGTATCCGTAGTTGACAAGCCCGCCGCAGTCTGCATCGCCATCTAAAGAGGCCTTGCAGAGAATGGTGTAGAGATCGTACTGCTTCGGGTCAAGTCCCAGCGTCTCTACAAACTGCTCAAACATATCATGCCATGCATTGATATCAGATGTACCATTATTTGCATGACTCATTGCGCAAGGCGCACCATCAGGTGTTGTGACCATATCGATCTCTCTGTGCAGAGACTTCATTGGTCCCTCTGTGACAACCATTGCAAAAGTAGACGTTCCGGCTGATACATTACCTGTACGCGGTGCTACTGCATCTGTTGCCACCATTCCTGTTCCTGCATCACCCTCTGGTGGTGCGAATGGAATGCCGGCCTTGAGATTTCCTGATTCATCGAGAAGCCTGGCTCCGGCTTCAGTAAGCTTACCTGCCTCCTGTCCTGCAACGAGGACCTTCGGAAGCACATCTCTTAATTTCCATGAATATCCCTTATCAGCGATCAGTTTATCGAAGGCATCGACCATCTTCTGGTCGTAGTCTTTTGTATCTGAATCAATAGGGAAGATTCCTGATGCGTCTCCGATTCCTGTGACCTGCTGCCCTGTGAGCTTCCAGGTCATATAGCTGTCAAGAGTCGTTGCAAAGTCAAGATCCTTGAGGAACTTCTCATCATCAAGAATATACTGATACAGATGAGCTATAGTCCATCTGAGAGGGATATTGAAATTGAACAACTCCGTCAGCTTGTCTGCTGCTGCCTGGGTATTGGAATTACGCCAGGTCTGGAACTCTGCAAGAGTCTCACCATTTGTGTCAAGAGGAATGATACCGTGCATCATGGCTGAGATTCCGATGGCCCCGATAGTCTTTATCGTGACGCCATATTTTTCCTCAACGGATTTTCTCAGGTCTGAATATGTATCCCTGATGCCGTCATCAATCTCTTTGTATGAATATGTCCAGATGCCATCCTTCAGGGAATTCTCCCATCTGTGATTGCCCTTTGCCAGGACATTGCCCTTGTCATCGATGAGCACTGCCTTGATATTGGTAGAGCCGAATTCGATTCCAAGAGAGGTTAGTCCTTTTTCTATTATTTCCTTATTTTCCATCATGATGACCTTTCTGCCCGTAATAGGCATTTGCACCATGCTTTCTGTAATAGTGCTTGTCCTGAAGCTCCTGAGGTGCTGTACCAACGCGAGGATTGATCTGCTCTGTGAGGTATGCCATCTTAGCCACCTCTTCGAAGACTACTGCATTGTAGACTGCATCGTCTGCATCCCTGCCCCAGGTGAATACTCCGTGATTCTTGCACAGAGCACCAGGAACTGCTATCACATCACGCTTGCTCTCATCAAAGTAATCAGCGATCAGGATTCCCGTATTCTTCTCATATGCCTCGTCAATCTCCTGCTTTGTCAGATTCCTGACACATGGGATTGGTCCATAGATGTAGTCGGCATGAGTGGTTCCATAGCACGGAATGTCACGTCCTGCCTGAGCCCATGAAGTAGCATATGTAGAATGTGTATGAACGATTCCGCCAAGCTGCGGGAAACGGCTGTACAGAACCGCATGAGTCGGAGTATCAGACGAAGGATTGAGATCACCCTCTACCTTGTTGCCATCGAGGTCCACAACCACCATGTCCTCTGGCTTCAGGTCTTCGTATGGGACACCGCTCGGCTTGATGACAAAAAGTCCTGACTCCTTGTCAAGAGCACTTACATTGCCCCAGGTAAAAGTCACAAGATGATGAGCCGGAAGCTGCAGATTAGCCTTCCAGACTTTTTCTTTCAGTTCTTCTAACATGAGCTTAATCCTCCGTATTAATATTCTTTACAGAATCCCTGACTATGATCTTCGGGAGAAACAGATGATCTCCGCTCGCCTGAGGATTCTCTATCTTTGCAATTATATTTTCGGCCGCAATCTCACCGAGTCTCCTTTTCGGATGTGGAAAAGTGGTCAGAGCCGGCTTCACATTCTGTGCTATCTCTGCATCATCGACACTTATGATCGAAAAATCATCCGGAACCCTGATACCTCTTGCATCCAGTCCCCAGATCAGCTGGCAGGCTACTTCGTCATTATATGTAAAAATGGCGGTTGCTCCTTTTATCCTGCCAAGGATATAATCAATAAGCGGCTCAACATTGGCAACACTCTCTGTGTCCAGCCATATGACCTTCTTCGGATCCGGAACTATATCATGATCCCTGAGTGCCCTGTCATACCCGGCAAATCGCCTGCTTCCCTGCAGATCCTCACAATGAAAAATTGCCGCGATATCCCTGTGTCCCATCTGAATCAGATATTTCACAGCCTCGTAGCCAATATTTTCATCATCGAGTCTGATGCATGGTATATCAAGCACCGGATATGCTGAGTTTATAAACAGTACAGGTATACCTCTCTTCTCCAGAATCCTGTAATACTTCATATTCGGATTCGGAAGAGCACTCTTAGACGGTTCTGCTATCAGAGCATCTATATTATCCTTTTCAATTATTTTCCTGAGAGTATTCCGTTCCTTCTCGATATCATTGTCTGTAAATGACATCCGCATTGAATACCCTCTGCTGTTGAGAGTATCTGAGATTCCCTGCAGCACAGGAGGGAAGATATAATTGTCTACATAGGTCAGCATGACCGCTACAGACATGTACCTCGGATTTCTCTTCGGCTGGTTCACATCACCTACATAGCTTCCGCTTCCACGGATCCTCGTGATTACCTTGTTCTTCTCCAGCTCTCCCGTAGCATGACGGATGGTCTGTCTTGAAAGCGAAAACTTTTCTGCCAGTTCCATTTCAGACGGCATGCGGTCACCCTGTTTTAGGTGGCCGCTGTCGATCTCTGACAGAATATATTCAATCACTTTTTTGTACTGTGGCTGTGATTCCGTCATAGTTGCCTTACTTTCTTAATTACTTATGATATGCGTAAAACTTCTCGAGATCAGCCTCTGTAGTATCATCACCGATTGTGATGAGCTCTGTTCCTGTGAGTTTTGCGAAAAGAGCGATATCAGAACGGTTGAGTGCTGTTGAGATAACTGAGTGATGAGCTCCGCCTGCATAGCACCATGCTGCTGTTCCGATCTCGAAATTTGGCTTGTGTCTGTACATGATATGTGCTACAGGAAGATTCGGCATCGGATGCGGCTCCTTGATGAGCTCTACATCTGCACATACGATACGGAAATGATCTCCCATATCGATGAGTGTAACCTGGATTCCATCGCCCTGTACACAGTCAAATACGAGTCTTGCTGGATCTGACTTGCCGCCGATTCCAAGAGGATGAACCTCGATACGAGGCTTGTTGGCTGCGAGCTGTGCTGGAACCTCAAGCATATGGCTGGCAAGCTCTACTTCCTCACCAGGAGTGAGGTCATAGGTGTAGTCCTCCATGAAGCCTGTAGCTCCGTCACGTCCTTCTGACATCTTCTCGAGAACAGCCTGGAATGCAGCGATCTTGTAGTCGCCCTCTGGTCCGAAGCCGATTCCCTTTGCCATCATGTTCTGAGCAGCGATTCCTGGGAGCTGGTCGAGTCCGTGGAGATCCTGGAATGAATCTGTGAATGCTGAGCAGCCGTTCTCCTTTAAGAACTTCTCGAATGCAACTTCGTATCTGGCCTGCTCTTCTACTACCTTGACACGGTCAGTAGCCATCTCGTACTTCTCATTGTACTCAGCCATCTTGTCAGCGATCTCTGACTCTGTGACCTGAGATGCAAGATCAGCGATCTCGCCGATGCCCCAGTACTTGATCTCCCAGCCGTACTGGATCTCACATGAGAGTCTGTTACCATCGGTAACTGCTACATCACGCATGTTGTTGCCGAATGTAGCCACACGCATATGATATGAGAAATCAATGGCCTTTGCTACCTGTGCGAACTGCTTTACCTTTGCAATGAAGTCATCATGCTTGTAGTAGCCTGCTACTACCTGATGAGGAATATTGAGTCTTGCAAGGATATATCCGAACTCACGGTCACCATGAGCAGCCTGGTTCAGATTCATGAAGTCCATATCGATTGTATCGTATGGGAGCTTCTCATTAGCCTGAGTATGAAGGTGGAGAAGAGGCTTGTTAAGGATCTGAAGCCCCTTGATCCACATCTTCGCCGGGGAGAAAGTATGCATCCAGGTGCATACTCCTACGCAGTCATCATCGCAGACTGCCTTTTTCATGTCCTCGACACAGATCTCTGATGTCTCTACAGTCGGAAGGAGTTCGAACTGTATTGTATCAGCGAGCTTTTCATTTAAAAAATCGACCATATCCTTACAGTCTGCTGCTACCTGTCTGAGACACTCCTCACCATACAGATCCTGGCTGCCAGGAATGAAATAAATCTTTTTCATAATATTCCTTTCTGTCACTAATTACTTTACGACATCTGTTGCTTCACGGTCTGCGAAGATGAATACGAATACAAGGAAGATAACACCCTGGATCAGCTGATTCATCTGTGTTGAGATTCCCATCATGTTGAGTCCTGACTGGAGGATTACATACATGAATGAACCAACGATGATATTTAAGAAGTTAACTTTTGCACCACCTGAGATAGGCATTCCACCAAGTACAAGAGCGATCAGGATCTGTGTCTCCAGCTGGTTACCACCAGAAGCTGTAACTGATCCGTTCTTGATTGCTGTAAAGAATGCTGCGAATCCTGTGATGGCACCTGAGAGAACGTATACCCAGAACTTCATTCTGTCTGTTCTGATTCCTGCGAACTTCGCAGCTTTCTCTCCTGCACCGATTGCCTTGAGATCTGTTCCGAATCTTGTGAAACGGAATACTACAAATCCTATTGCAAGGATGATGACTGTAAGTGTTACCTTGAGGCCTGTTGTATCGATCATCATGAGGTCCATTGATCCTGAAACAGGTGAATCAGATGTCAGATACTTGATGAGTCCTCTGAAGAGGAACATTGTACAAATTGTAACGATGAATGACTTGATCTTACGATTGACATAGAAGAAACCATTGATCGCACCGATTCCTGCTCCTGTTGCAATACCAGCAACGATTGCGAGCGGAAGGCTGACTCTTGATACCACACAGATGACGATGGCTGCAAGTCCTAAGATTGATCCCTGGGAGAAATCCAGACCACCCATTGTCATGATAAAGAATACACCCATTGACGAAATGATGATCGGGTATACCTGGCTGATAACAAGTGACATGCTTGATACCATTCCGCCATTTGTAATAACATTAAAAATAATGAATATTGCTACGAGTCCAATAATCGGGAGGATGGTACGAAAGGCGGTTGCCATTCTTGCCTTCTTCATCTCTTCATCAAGACTTGTAGTTGTAGAAACTTCTGCACTTGAACTAGGCATATTTTCCTCCTTATACCATCTTTGCGATCAGGTCATTCTCTGTGACTGATGGATCACGCTTTACTTCGCCGTTTATCTTTCCATCCTTCATTATGAGAATATTGTCGCACATTCCAATAAGCTCCATCAGCTCCTCGGAAATCATGAGAACTGACTTGCCCTGTTTTCTCATGCTGTCCATCAGCTGGTAGATGTCCTGCTTTACCTTGATATCGATACCACGTGTCGGGCTGTCGAGGATCAGGATATCTGAATCAGCTCCGATCCAGCGTGCAAGTACAACCTTCTGCTTGTTACCACCTGACAGCTTTGATACGAACTGGTTGATGTTGACCATCTTTACTGAGATCTCTTTTGCATATTTATTTGCAAAAGCGTTCTTCTTTCTGTCACTGATGAATGGTCCGAAAGCTGTGAGCTTTCCAAGTGACGGAAGAGTGATATTGTCTCCGATACTCTGGTTCATGACTACTGATTCGTTGTCACGGTCCTTAGAAGTATAGGCTATTGAATGCCTGATGGCTGTCGGGATATCATTGATGTGGGTTCCGTCTCCGAGAACTACCTCACCTGTACGGTCGTAGCTGGCTCCGAAGAGTGCCTTACCTACTTCATGCATTCCTGACTCAGACAGACCACCGATTCCAAGGATCTCGCCCTTGTGCAGGTCAAGATTGATATCGTCGATCAGTCCTGGTACTGAAACGTTCTTTGCTGAGAGAACTACTTCATCTGAAACCTTTTCACCATAGTCGCTTCTGTAATAGTTACCTGTTACTTCACGGCCTACCATGAGTCTCTTCAGATCATCAGATGTGACATCCTTTGCATCTACTGTGTCGATGTAATCACCATCACGGAGGATTGTGATCGTATCTGACATATTAAGGACTTCGTCAAGGTCATGAGAAATGAAGATTACTGTTCCGCCATAGTCACGGATTCTTCTCATGTGCTTGTAGAGCTCTTCACGGCCTTCCTGAGAAAGGGCTGTCGTTGTCTCATCGACTACGACTACCTTTGGCTCGAAGTATGTAGCCTTTACGATCTCGACGAGCTTTCTGTCCTCGAAATTGTAATCATCGACCATTCTGTTGGCCTTGATACGCTCAAAGCCATACTTCTTGAGCAGATCATTGGCTGCCTTGTTCATGGCTCCTGTATTTCTGATGATTCCTTTGATGAATCTCTGCTCATGTCCGAGGAAGATATTCTCTGCAACTGTGAGTCCATCGAGAGTACCCTGCTCCTGAACGATGATTGAGATTCCGTGATCATTGGCATCTACCTGATCCTTTGGATGAACCTCTTCACCATCGAGGATGAACTTACCGGTCTCCATTGAGTAGATTCCTGTGAGCATGTTGGTCAGTGTTGACTTACCTGAACCATTCTCACCTATGAGTGCATGTATCTCACCTTTGTAAAGGTCAAATGATACATCCTTTAATGCCTTTGTGATACCGAAGGTCTTGCTTATGTTGCGAACCTGTAAACGTACTTCTTTTTCGCTCATGTATTTTTCCTCCCTTCGATCACTTTACTATTTCGCCCTTGCGGACTTTTGTTGTCAGGGTAATGATGATAAGAAGTGCAAGTCCTGTTATCAGGTCCTGGATAGCTGTAGGAGCGCCCAGTGCGATGAATCCGTAGAAAATGATGTTGATGACAAACTCACCGATGATGATTGCAGGAAGAGGCATTCCGTATTTCTTGAATGCGAGTCCGAAGAAACATCCCATTGTAGGAATGAAGTTACGGCTCATTGAAGCCATTCCTGTCTGAGCTACCATTGAAGAACCATAGCTGATTGTAAGGATTGCTTCGATTCCGAAGAACGCACCGGAAATGATGAATGCAAGTACCTTGTACTTATTGACATTGATACCCATGTTCTTTGTTACACCTTCGTTAGAACCGATAGCGTATGTATAGGTTCCTATCTTGGTGTAGTTCAGAAAAACGTATGCTACGATGAAAGCTACGATTGCAAGAGGAATTGCACCCTGGAGCTTTCCGAATATTCTAAGGTTGGATGGCAGTGTCTGCTCTACTCCGCCTGCAATGTAACTTGCAAGTGCTTCATATATAAGAGCAAGTCCTGTCGTAACGATCATTGATGGGATATGAAGCTTTACATAGAAGATACCATTGAGAAGTCCTACGATAGCACCACATACGATACTTCCAATAATGATTCCTGCGTATCCCCATCCAAATGTAACTGCGAGCTTGCAGCCTACGATAGCTGAAAGCATGATGTTGGCACCGATTGAGAAATCGAACATACCCATGACCATTACGAAATAGAATCCGATGGCACCAATTGATGCCATAAGGCTGGCCTGGAAGTATGATAACATCTGTGACGGTGAGCCGAAGTTGTGCGGCGTGATAATCTTAAATACAGACCAGGATGCAATGACAAGTGCTATGAGGATGGCGTATCCTTTGACATAACCATTTGTCTGCTTCTTTTTCCCTGCTACTGCAACATTAGTATCCATACTTATTTACCTCGTTTGGGAAAATGTACTTTACAAATTTTTTCTGAAAAAGATAGCCGGTACCGCCGTGCGATACCGGCCAATTAATGCCTATAATAATCGTCTGTGGCTATTATTTACCAGCTCTTGTCTTAGCATCCTCAATTGATACTGAAGCTGCTGTCTTCTTGAGGTCGTCAAGGCTCTCTTCTGACATCTTAACGAGCTCATCATCTGTGTATGGAAGGCTGTCTACGAAATACTTCTCATATTCCTTGTAGTCATCAGCACTTGATACATACAGATATGGGAATGGAACATCTTCGAACTTTCCTGCGAAATCCTTGTAGTTACCCTTGATAGCGTTGTAAACCATCATGAAAGCGATAAGTGGGTCACAGTAATGTCCACCAGACTCACCAGCCATTGTGCCGTTTGCAAGTCTGTCTCCAAGGTCTGGAAGGAAGTCTGTTGAAACAACATCGATATCCTTTGTCTTTCCAGCACTCTCAATTGCTGAAAGAGCACCCTGAAGAGGATCTCCGCCGCCGCCGGCAGGAATGATAGCATCAAGGTTCTGATCGGCCTGCATCAGAGCGTTAGCTGCCTTAGCACCACCCTCTGAAGATGTACCAGCGTACTGTGGTTCAGAAAGCTTAGCCTTATCATCTGGATTATCCTTGTTCCAGTCTTCAACGCCCTTCTTGTATCCTTCGTAACGGCCGAGCCATGTAGCATCGCCCTGCTCCCATCCGATAAGTCCGATATCTCTGTCGCCCTTATCAAGAAGGATCTTAACGAGCTGCTCACCATTTGCTACCTCGTCCTCATGAACTGCTCCAATGTAGTAAGGTGACTCTGTTGCTGCCTTGTAGATATCTGCGCTGTTGTCCTTGGAAATGATTCTGAAGAACTGTGCGAGATAAACCTTGTTCTGGTTACATGTCTTGATAGCACTTGCCATCTCTGAATCAGATGAGTTGCAGATGATGATTCCCTGGCATCCTGCTGCACAGAGCTGCTCAACTGATGCTGTAACCTTCTCTGAAACGTGTCCCTGGTCTACATACTGTACTTTAACGCCAAGTGCCTTGGCTGCCTCATCAATAATGAGCTTACACTGTGAACCAAGTACATCTGTTGAACTCCAGATTGAAACACCGATCTTGATCTTGGAATTGTCTGTAACTGTTGGTGTAGCGCTTCCTGATGACTTCTTGCCTGATGAAGCAGCTCCGCCTGATCCACAGCCAACCAGCATAGCAGCTGAAAGGCCGATTGCTAATAATGATTTCGCAATCCTCTTAAACTTCATAGTAAAATCCTCCTTTTTTCTTCTTACTATGTTCCCTGGGTGATGTAAAGAAATTGTATATGTACAACTTTGAGATATCTTGTACAATTTCTTTCTGTCCTCACCGCTTTTGTTGATACAAATATACAGCTTGCATGCCGGGTTGTCAATATACTTTATGCGATTTTGTGAATGTTTGATGAATTTTACATGGACTTTTTGTGCACTTTTACTATATAGTTGTATATGTACAACTATAAAATGATCTGACAAATTATTGTAAAAATGATGCAGTTGTACCTGCCAGATGTCCGGAGGAAAACGCCCACTGCAGGTTGTAGCCGCCGCAGATGCCTGCCGCATCCATGAGTTCACCACAGACATAGAGGCCAGGGATCTTTTTCAGTGACAGATCATCATTTATCTCATCAAAAGTGACTCCGCCTGATGTGGTCTGCGCGTAATCAAATCCCCTGCTGCCCTTTGCCTGAAGTGAAAAATGCTTAATACGTGATGCCAGTTCTTCAGTATCAGGGGCATACTCTCCTATTGTCGCCCTGCTTCCGATCAGTATCTGAGCGAGTTTTTCCGGGAATATTCCTGTGAGGAGTAAATATGCAGGATCCGATTGTCTAAGAGCTGATGCTGCCCTTATATTCTTGTCCACTACTTCAATGGTTTTCTTTTTATCATATACGTACAGAAAATCTATCACGACCGCTACATCTGCTCCTTCATCCAGTGCGCGGACTGCCTCTGATGATATCTGAAAGACAGGAATTCCTGAGATGCCATACTCTGTGATCTGCAGATTTCCTGCAGCAGTGTCTGTAATGGCATTATCAATTTCAAGCGTGACCTTCGCATCGTATCTCACGCCTGCTGCCTTTTTCAGTGGGTTGTCCTTTATTACCAGCGGCACTAGTGACGGGAGTGGTTTTCTGATATGTACACCATTTTTCTCAAGAAAAGAAAGCCCGTCGCCTGTGCTCCCTGACTTCGGCGCGGCGAGCCCGCCTGTAGACAGAATGACCCTCTTCGCCTGATATGCGTAGTCCCCCACATATACATCGAAATGATCATCTGTCTTCCTGATATCTGTCACGGTCTTGCCGCCCTTGAGCCCCACCCCGAGGCTTCTGGCATGCGATACAAGAGCCTTCTGCACAGACTCTGCGGAATTGCTCATCGGATAGTACCATCCCCTCCTGCATACTTCCGGAATTCCTATAGACGCAAAAAAATCAATCAGCTCGCCATTGTCGAACTGACTGATGATCTTTTTTACCCTTCTGGGATTTCCGGTATTAAAGCATGAACTAGTCATACTGATATTTGTGAAATTGCATTTCCCGTTTCCCGTGGCAAGTATCTTCCTGCCGCATTCCGGATTTTTCTCGAGTACTACTACTTCTGAACCATGTTCAGCTGCTGCGGTGGCAGCCATTAGTCCGGCCGCACCGCCGCCTATTACTATGATATCTGTCATTTGAGCAGATGCATCCTTTCTGCTAATGCTATGAGCCTGCCTCCATGAGGCACTCTCTCGAGCTCTGTGCGAGTGATGCCGCCTAGTCCGAGCATCACGAAGAAATATACTATTGCTCCTGCGAGTATGGAGACAATGGTTCCAAGTGCATTTGATCCGAGTCCTTTGTCTATCAAAATATATACAAGGTATACTGCAATACCCATTATGATAGAACCGATGAGCGGGATGATAAAGGTCTTCTTTACATCCTGATGAGTGCCTGAATACTTCACGACTGCATGTCCGTTCAGCACACACATGAGGAATGCATAGAATGCATTGGCCAGTACGACTGCATATATATTGAGTCTGAAGAACTGCATTGCCGCATACAGGAATCCTGCCTGGATTACCAGTGATATGGCAGCATTCTTTACAGGAATTCTCAGCTTGTCTATTCCCTGAAGCAGTCCGTTACTGAGTGTTGAAAGAGAATAGAACAGTACTGAAATGGCACCCACCATCAGCATATATGCAGATGACGGATCTGTATCCGAGAACAGGAGTCTCTGTATAGGACCTGCCAGAACGAAGATACCGATTGTACACGGGAATGCTATCACCATGATGAATCTGGTCGCTGCATGGATCTTCGAACGGACTTCATCCATATCTCCGCCCTTGTATGAAGTAATGAGCGCCGGTACCGATGATGATGCCATCGATGAAGCGATGGCTATAGGCACATTGATGATGACACGATACTGTCCTGAGTACACGCCCCACCACACATCTACCTGATGCTGTTTATACCCCTGATACAGTGCGAAATTCTTGAAAAGTGACTGATCTATGATTGATGAGATATTGTACAGAGTTGTCGACAGGAGTACCGGGATAATAGTCGTGAGCAGAAGCCATATGATATTTCCATAGCTGTCCTTAGCCGTTGTCTTGTCACGTCTCATTTTTCTCCTGAAACGTTTCCTGTATGCCATAATGACAAAGATCAGGAATGCAAGAGAAGCGCAGGCTCCCATTGCCGTACCGAGTGTTCCGCCGGCGGCGCCCCAGGCTGCAGCGTATTCCTTGGAATCTCCAAGGACTGCGCCTGCCTTTGCGCCATACTGATAGAGGAAGTATGCTGCGATGACTGATACTATGGCATTTACGACCTGCTCCGCTATCTGCGACAGGGCTGTCGGCATCATGCTGTTGAGTCCCTGGAAGAATCCACGCAGGACTCCTGCTATTGCTACAAGAAAGATAACCGGTGATAGCACTTTAAGAGCTATTGATGCAAGCGGAGTCGCCAGAAGCTTTGCCGTGAAGAAATCAGCCCCGAACCATACTACCAGAGCGAATCCACCGCCACTTGCCGTTGCAAAAAGAAGTGAACCCTTCAGGAACTTCCATGCATTCTTTGCCTGGCCCTGTGCCATTCTCGTAGCGACAAGCTTAGATACGGCAAGAGGAATACTGTATGATGAGATCAGCAGTATCAGATTGTAGATCTCGAATGCAGTACCGTAGTAGTTGTTCCCCTCCTTACCAATAATGGCTGTCAGAGGAAGCCTGTAGACTAAG
>Ga0256406_1003715_pt1 | contig 18490 bp, 19 predicted proteins | sample RumenRJG_03DNA_FD_185986 | JGI IMG/M metagenome (GOLD analysis project Ga0256406, IMG submission 185986) | Bovine rumen microbial communities from Lethbridge, Alberta, Canada - RJG_03 | ecosystem: Host-associated > Mammals > Digestive system > Stomach > Rumen | place: Canada: Alberta | collected...
TTGCCGCCTCGGATTATTATGCAGCCGAAGTCATGAATTATTTGATCAATGCAGGGACCCGCGTCCCCGATGACGTATGGGTTGTGGGGTTTGATGACGTGGAGCTCTGCAGAAATGTCATACCGCAGCTATCGTCCGTTCGCCAGGACGTGAATATGCGTGCGAGAAAGGCCGTGGAGTACCTGGAGCGGATGAAGGCAGACAGAAGCTATTCTGCAACGGAAATGATTCCAGTGGAGTTTGTTCCGCGGGCGAGCTGTGGCAAGTAGTGCGCCACTGATGGTCGTCTCCGCCGCCGGCACGCGTCTCCTCTGAGGGATTCAGACAATGACCGAAGCGCTAGGCACCCCTCTTGGCACCCGTGCCACGGAACTCGTACCAGACCTTGTCGTACGTTGAGCCCCCGACGACCAGCGCGTTCTTCTCGGTGCGAACCTCGACCATGCCAGACTTCTCCATGGCGCGCCGAGAGCCGATGTTGCCTGCGGCGGACCAGGCAGTGACGGTGGCGATGCCCTCCTCTTCGGTCAGGTAGCGCAGCACCGCGGAAAGCGCCTCGGTGGCATAGCCCTTGCCCCATGACGTCCGCTCGATGCTCATGCCCACTTCGACGGAGTTCTTCTCGGCATCGTAGTCATATGCGCCGTTGGTGCCCATGAGCCCGCCCGCGCTCTCGATGGCCCAGCCGTAGAAGCGCTGATCGGCGTACGCGTCGATGTACTCGCGAACGGTCTTCTCGGCAATCTGGGGCGTGGCGTACGGGTTCCATCCCGTGTACTCGAACATGGCGGGGTCTATTCCGAAGTTCTCGCAGAGAGGAGCCGCATCCCCCGTGACGTGGCGGCGCAGCAGAAGGCTCCGGGTCCTGATCTCCTGGGTTCCGGGCATCTTTCCCCCGTCCTGTGGCGAACGCGTTTCTCTCAGCGGATTGTACGACACGGGCAGGATCTCGACGGGTGCGCCTGCGTCAACGGGGGGTGACGCGAGGACGATGTGAGGGCAGCCTTCGGGCGGCAGCCTCCGCAGAGACGGAATTACGCACGGCTGAGCTCCTCGCCGACAAAAGCCCAGTTGGTTTTTGTCGCCAGCGCAGCCGTGCGTAATTCTCCCGCAGAGACCCATAGCCTCCCCTCGTTCTTTATCGGTTTCTGTGAAAAGCGCTTCTGGCCAACAGGGCAAACGCAGAGTCCGGTTCACAGATACCGATAAAGAACGAGGGGAGGGGAGGCCCGGCCGACACGCTGTGCACGAAAATCGCGGTTGCCGGTCAAAATTCGGGGCTTCGCTTAGTATCACCCCACGGGTGCCATTTCCCTACCTGCGGCTCCGCAAAAAGTTAGGGCCCTCGTACTCGGCGATTCGCCCAAAATGGACCGGCAACCGCAAATTTTGTGCAGGGGGGTCACGGCGTGAGGGCGGTCGGCCCCTCCTGTGTCGGCCCCGCCACCCTCGCCTCTCACGTTGCGCGCCCAGTTCTTTATCGGTATCCGTGAAAAGGGCTTCCCACCAACTGGGCAAACGCTGCACCCGGTTCACAGATACCGATAAAGAACGGGAGGAGGGAGGGGGGAGAAGGGCGAGGGGGGCAAAGAGGAGCGATGTTTTGCTCGGCCCTAGAGCACGATCGCCAACATGATGCACAGCTGCGAGATCGCGTTCACCATCTGCTCCCGCCAGTTGGCCTTCGCGTCGCGGCCGTCCAGGTGGCGGGCGAACCAGCCCATGAGGAACATTCCCGCAAGCCCCGCAATGAGAAACAGCAGCGAGGGCATGGCTGCCACGTGGGCCATGACCGAGGCGGGAGACCATCGCTCGCGGTCGACCACGAGCGAGACGAGTGCCATCGCAAAGCCCACGGGCATCAGGTAGCGCAGCTGCCGGTTGAGGAAGCGCAGGTCCCTTCTCGCCAGGGCCAGCACGAGCTTCCAGCACACCTTGAGCGCGCCGGCGAGCACGACGAGCGCCTCCCCTACGCGAAAAAGCGCGCTGTCAAAGCGCAGCGCCAGGTAGCCCGCGCCCACGCAGAAGAACGCAACGGGAAGGCAGTCCAGGAGGGCCATCGAGAGCGTGAAGCCCTCCGGGATGGAATCGCCCTGCCCTGCTCCGCGGGAACTCATGCGACCAACCACGTGTGCTCCTTCACGGAATAGAGGGGAACAAACGGAATCATGATCGGCGTCGTGGACTTGTACCGCTGGTATTCCGGGTCGTCCCCGTAGTTTTTGTCCTGCCGGATCTCAAGGCGCCGCGCTCCGCCGAACATGACGTAAATGATGCCCAGGTAGCCGAGGACGGCGCAGACCCACTGAACCGCGTTGGCGTACACGGAGAGCCCGGAGACAAAGACGCCGGTCCAGAAGACCATCTCGCCAAAGTAGTTGGGGCAGCGAACCAGGCGGAAGAGGCCGGTGTCCACGAAGCGCTTGGGGTTGGCTTTCTTCGCCCGGTTCTTCTGAAGGTCGGCAGTGGTCTCGAGCGCAAGGCCCGTCGCCGAGATCAACAGGCCAACTATGCAGAAGGCGTCCGTGCCGCTGGCATTAGCCAGGCGGAACAGGACGGGCGACGTCTGCAGCACGTAGAGCAGCGAGGCAGAGGCCCAGATGCCCACCTTGCCCGCAAGGGGGACGCCCTCGTTGGACTTGACCTCGCCCTTCATCCGTCGGTTGTAGGCGGTCTTCGCTTCTCGGTAGAGAAGGTAACCAGCAAGTCGGCATCCGTAGACAACGAAAAGGGCGCACTGGAGCGCGGTCCCTGCGGTAAGGGAGCCGCCAAACATCACGAGGAGGCCAATGCCCACGAGGGCGACGGCCGCCCCGTAGCCGATGGAGATGAACCATACGTACTTGCGGAAGCCGCAGGAGCTGGCGACAAGCGCCAGGACGAGAAGGACAAGGAAGTTGTTCATGCTGGTACCTCGGGATTATTGACGGTGACGCTGGAAAGACGGGCGAGCGCGGCCGGCACCAGAAGCGGCAGCCCCGATGGCCGAGCTTGCCTGCGCCATTCTAGGTGTCGCCCGGCCCACGCGCTAGCATGCGGTGGTTTTGCGCTAGAGCACGCTACGAACGAACGCGACCGACTCTTGTCGACATCTCAAGGCTCGAGATGCCTCGAGCGAAGCCAGGTTCCATTAACTTGATCGAGGCGTCTGAGATGGCCCTCTGCTTGGCAATCGGTCGCCAATCCTGTAGCACCGTAGCCAATCTGTGAGCGTAGCCCCTTGCATCGCGATCGCTTACTCGGAAGTAATCTGCCACCTCCATGGCGATTCGTGCGTCCGCCTCTGGACGACCAAAGTCGAGAGCGGTCGCCAGGAACTTCTCGCCTCCACCTCGGGTTGGATTCACGTCGAATGCTGGCGAGAGGCTCCAACCGTCTTTATCGCGGATGAAGCCGTAGTTGCGAAGGTGGTTGTCTGCGTTTCCCACCGCGCACGAGAAGACTGCCCTTCTCCAGAGTTCGGGGAGATCACGGTCTGGATTGCTGCCGTACTCCTCGATGAACTCGGCAAGCTCCAGGTACGAATACGTTTCCCCGTCGTTTCCCTGCACTGCGGAGAGCCCGCTTATGTAGGGAACCCTGTGGGAGTGGTCTCGGTCGAATCTCTCAATGAGAAGCACGGACCGGCCCCGTACGCGTAGTAGACGTGACTTTGGCACATTTATTCCTGCGCGCCCCATCAGCTCAAGCGCAACATCCTCCCATGCCTCGGAGTCAGCGATTGCGTCCTCGCTAGATTTTGGGAACTTCGCAATGCAGAGCGTGCCGTCCTCCGTTCTTATTGATGCTTTAGGGCGGGCACCACCCAAGCTGGAGCCTGCGTCAATCAAGTCGCGCACATCAGCGTCTAGGTCGATGAACGCGAGGTCGGAGGCATCGAGGAGCGCAGGGATGTCAACCTCGCGGGGAACGCCGTTCTCAGGCTTGGCAACTGCGGTGCCTTCTGCATCCCATATCCGAAGAGCCCCTTGACGAGTGACATCGTTTGTTCCCGCGAGGAAGTCTGCTTCGAAGAGCGTGCGCTCCGCGCGGCTCTCCTGACGTGCAGAAAGGCGTTCAGAACGTAGGAGCAGGTTTCTGCCCCATCTATCCGGCATGGCGTCCTCAAACGCTCGGAGCGACTTGAGACCCGTCGAATGAAAGGTGCCCGCTCCCAGGGGCAAGTCTGGGGAGAGCGAGAAGGCCTTTGGGTTCAGAAGATAGTCTGCGTCGTATGAGAAGGTCGTTGTCTCGACGCCATGCCTCACGTTCTGGAAGAGAGTTCCGCACGTGAGGTCATCTCCGTCAATCTGCATTGTCACGCGGTAGTTCATGACTTCCTCACCCTCAATGGTGTGTCCTCCTCAGCACGTGCCCGGCCGATGCCGGTGTTTAGTGGGTTTGTTGCGTCGACCACCCCATCCAGCAGACCAAGTGCACGTGCGATTCGAAGGAAGTTTTCGAGCGAACCAGTACCGCTGTTCAGCATCTTGCTGACGGTGGGGGCGGAGAGGTTGGTCCTGTTCGCAAGAAGATCGATGCTGATGCGTTGCTGTCTCCTAGCAAGGCTGAGATTATCGGCAATCGCGCGCATGGCGTGCGAAACCGGTATGGGAGTTCTTCCTGCCATTGTGCTCCTAAAACAAACAAACATTTAGATTAATCCTACTTACAATAATAAACGTTTCTGTAAGAATGTGCTTGCCACCGAGTTGGGCATCGGGTGGCCTCATGGCCAGGAAAGGGTTGGGCTGGCCAATGCCCTTGGTTGACGGAATTACGCACGGCTGGGTTTCTCGCTGAGAAAAGCCCAGTTGGTTTTTCTCGCCGGCTCAGCCGTGCGTAGTTCGGTCGTGGTGGGGGAGGTCAGCGGGGCGCTCTCCTGGCCGTGCGACCCGCGTGAGCCGTGCGACCCGTGTGAGCCGCGCGTCCCGCGACCCGCGCGTCCCACGGCCCTACGGCATCCCGACGCTCGAGAGCAGCGAGGTCATCTCCTCGGCGGACTCCTGCATGCCGCGGGCTATCCACTCCTCGATCCAGCCATAGGTCCCGTAGGAGACAAACGCAACGGTGTACGCAGCGACGTTCTCCAGCTCGGCCTTTGGCCCCCAGTTCTCCATGAACGCCCGCTCGAAGAGGTGGAAGAGCCCGCGCCGCTTGAGTAGGAGAAGCAGCCCGGCGTTCTTCTTGAGGAAGGCGAAGAGGCTCCCGTACATCTCGGCGTTCGAGCCGGTCGCGCGCCCTTGGTACGCCTCCGACCACGACTCCAGCAGCGCCGAGATGTGCCTTGCGAGAACGTCCTCCCTGCTCTCGAAGTTGCGATAGAAGGAGTTGCGGCTCACCTGCGCGGTCTGGCAGATCTGGCTCACCGAGATGTCGGAGAGCTCGTGGTCCTCCAGGAGGCCCAGCGTCGCCCTTGTGATTCGCTCCATCACGTAAGTGTTGCGTTCGCGGTTTCCCATGGTGGTACAGATGCCCCCTCAATGCGCCATTTTCCGATCGCCGATGCTGACGGTCTTCTCGATGGTACATTTGTCACATCGATTGGTAAAGACGAGAAGGGCGGGCGGCCATGAACAAGAGGGCGGCGATCCTCGTTGCGCTTGCGGCGCTTGGGGTAGTACTGGGGAGGCTTGCGGTGAGGGCTGCGCTCAACGCGCTTCTCGGGGGAACGCTGTTTGGAGGCAACTTCCTATGAGGCTTAATCAGATGAGTCGCAGGGCGTTTGTCCTCACTGGCGCGGGGACGCTTCTGCTGGGGTTCGCGGCTGGCGTTGCGTCGAAGTTCGCCATTGGCCCCGCTTGGAAGAACAAATACCAGGTGGATTGGGGTGACTCCGTGGGACGGAAGGTCTCAGACATTCCTTACGGTGACGGCGAGGCGAACAAGCTCGACCTCTACCTGCCGGCGGACGCGTCGCGCAAGAGCTACGGGCTTGTGGTCTATCTGCACGCGGGCGGCTTCACCTCGGGTGACAAGGCCGACGACGCGTCGATGCTCCAGTGGCTCTGCTCCAAGGGCTACGTTGCGTGCGGGATCAACTACACGCTCTTTGGGGACGAGCACCCCGAGGCGAGCGTGCGATCCCAGTCGCTGGAGGTGCGCGATGCGGTGCCCATCGCGGTCGAGCGCGCGTCCGAGCTTGGCTACACGATTGACCAGATGGCCGTGGCGGGCGGGTCCGCAGGCGGCTGCCTGGCGCTCATCTATGCGTACCGGGACGGCGCGACGGCGCCCGTGCCGTTGAGGATGGTCTTCGAGGCGGTGGGTCCCGCGTCCATGAACAGGGAAGACTGGACCAACTACGGCCTGGACAAGGATGCGGGCGCCGCTGCAGGCCTGCTTGGGACCATGGCTGGCGTTCCTCTCACCGCCGAGGAGGTCGAGTCCGGCGAGTACCTCGAGAAGGTGCGGGACGTCTCCGCGGTCGACTGGGTTGGCCCGGAGTCGGTGCCCACGGTCATGGCGTATGGCGAGAAGGACAAGGTCGCGCCGTTCCTCTCGTCCGTCCGGCTTGACGCGGCGCTGACCGACGCCGGGGTCGACCACGAGTACATCGTCCTGCCCCACTCCGGCCACGGGCTTCAGAACGACGACGACCTCTTCGGGCAGTACATGGAAGCGGTCGAGAAGTACCTCGGCACGTACCTGCCGGTAGGGTAATGGCGCGAGTGCGCGAGGTCGCGCAGGGCTCGCGGATTCACCTTCGACGAGCGGGTGGTTCCGGGCCCGACTCTGTCCGGGAATTACGCACGGCTGAGGTTCTCGCCGAGAAAAGCCCAGTTGGTCTTTCTCGCCAGCTCAGCCGTGCGTAATTCGGCCGTGGTAGGGGAGGTCGCCGCAAGCCGGCCGCCGTGTGCCCGCAAGCCGGCCGCCGGGAGGCCGCCGCAAGCCGGCCGCCGGGAGGCCGCCGCAAGCCGGCCGCAGTGTGGCCGCAAGCCACGAACATTCGCCATCGCCCACGGCGATTTGTTTAAACATCCACCAAAACGTATCGCATCTTGTTCGTAGACGCCCCATAGCGAAGTAATATATGGCAGGTTTCTGAATCTGGAGGCATCGGCAAGACGATAAGGGCGTGGTGGAGAGATGACGAGTACCCCGGGCACCCAAGAGGGTAACGTCCAGGCGCAGCTCCAGCAGTACTACGACCTGCTCAATGGAGGGATTTGCTTCGTCCTCGCGGATGGAACGGAGCGGATCGCCTTCGCGAACCAGAAGATGGCCTCGCTCTATGCCGAGCTCAAGCTTGCCGAGCTGAGTGCAAAGGACCTGCTAACGGGCACCAAGAACCGCAACTCCTACGAGCAGGCGATCTTCGAGTACCCCATGTCCTGCGAGCGGAACCTGTATTGCGTGTTCGCCGACCTCAACGGGCTTCACGAGCTCAACGAGACTACCGGGCACGAGAGCGGGGACAAGATGCTCAAGTGCGTGGGCAACGCGATGGTTGCGGCCTTTGGCGAGAAGGACACCTACCGCATTGGCGGAGACGAGTTCGTCTCGTTTGCTTGTGACATCGACGAGAAGCAGGTGCTTGCGAAGGTTCATGCGGTGAGATGCATGACCGAGGAGCGCTCCTGCCACGTGTCCCTGGGCGTGGCCGAGGCAAAGGCTCCCAACATCGACATGATTGACCTGGTCAAGCACGCAGAGCGGCAGATGTACGGAGACAAGCGCCACTACTACGAGCGCGAGGGCAAGGACCGCAGGGGCCGTTTGGGCTAGGGCTCGGGCGTCTTGCCAGTCTCCCTTTGGGCGAGGGTTCTCCTAGTAGGCGATCTTCTCGACCATGGCGAGAAGCGCCGCGCAGTCGTCCCTTCCGAGAATGAGCTGCACAAGCAGCTGCTGCGTGACTAGCTCCGCAAACGCCTCCCTGGTGAGGGCACCAGAAAACGCGTCCTCGCGAACGCGGTGGTCTGCGTTCAGGGCATGAAGCACGCCGTTTTGTATGCGCTCGAAGAAGGCCCGCATCATTGCACGGCCGGTGGAGCCTTGGCCTTTCTCTGCAGCTAGGCCCAGCACGTGCGCGGGGAGGAATCCCGGGTAGCGAGACAGCCCAGCCCGTGCCGTTGAGAAGGTCTTCTCGACATAGGCGAGAATGCCCTCGCTGCCGCCGGGTTTCTCACTGCCTGGTTGCTCCCCGTCGGGCTTCTCCGCGCCGTCCGAGACATCCTGCTGAGGGCGGCCGAAGATGTCGGACCAGACGTCTGCGGTGACGGCGAGTACCAGCGCGTCCTTGTCGGGGAAGTAGTTGTAGAGCGTGCCTGGCGCGATGCCGCATGCGCCTGCCACCGATCGCGCACTTATGCCAGCGAGTCCTTGGTCGCGCACGATGTCACGGCATGCCGCGAGAATCGCTTCCTTAGAGGTCGCCTTTGGCTTCATGCGGGCTCCTAGAGAACGTTCAGGAGCGAGAGCCCCATCCCGATGATCCACATGTACATGACCGTCTTGGGAAGCATGAGCGCGCCCACGGCCGGCTTGCGCTTGGCAAGGAAGGTCACGGGGAGGTAGAAGCCAAAGCTCAGGGCGATAGCGATGCACATGCGCCAGAGGCCATAGCCGCCGGCGTTTCCGGAGATGGCAAACAGGGCGATGACCAGGATGCCGGTGATGGCGAAGGGGACGTTTCTGTAGAGGGACCAGCGGAGGTTCTCCCTGCCCGAGAACCAGTCGTTCTGCGGGAAGAGACAGAGGACGATGCGGATTGCCGCCGTGAGGAAGATGAGCGCCGGGATGGCGGGGGAGACTTCGATCGCGGGGAAGATCTGGCGCCAGATGAAGTAGAGCAGCACGTAGAAGACCGTCATGGTCACCGAGGTGATTGCCGTCCCCAGGCCCAGCTTGCGCTGGGTGTCCTCGCGGACGCCAAAGAGGTGCATCTGGACCCTGGGGATGAGGTGGAAGGCGTCGCCGCCGCCAAGGCACAGGGTGAGCCAGCCGTAGAGGAGAAACACCGGGCGGCCGTTGGCGTTGGCAAAGAAGACGATGGCTGCGACGAGGTCAAAGAGGAGATACGCGATATCGAAGACGCTCTCGCCGATGCGCATGCTGCGGGGCATTGCCTCCTGCTCTGGAGTTGACGTCGAGTTCTGCATGGCAATCCTTTCCGAGGTGCCTCGGGCGGCTGACGGCGCCGTCTTTTGGAGGTGCTCGCTCGGGCAGCTCGAGGCGTTGATGATTAAGTGAACGACGTTCATATTGAGAATCAAAGCTCTGCTCATCAACGTAAGCGTGGGAACGTCACATGTTCGTCACAGCTGCGATTCGACGGTGGCGATTCCTTCGAGGGCTGCCTCGATTGCGTGACGGAGGGGAATGCGGTCCAGCGCAGTCTCTAGCGTTACCTGGATCCTTGTCGCGTTGGTGCTTGTCGCCCTCACGCGCGTGAGGGGCACCGAGTCGATTGCGGCGATTGCCTGCTGTGCGTCCTTCTCGGCAGCGGGGGAGAGAAGAAGCGTGACGCGCGACGTCCATGGCTCCGACGCAGCCCAGAAGCCGTCGAGCGCCTGCACCATGCCGGGTACGTCATGGACGCGCAGCACGCGGGCGCCGCCTGCGACGGCCGCGAGGGAGACGCCGATGGTTGCGTCGTCGCGTGCGGGGGCTTCCGCGACGCCGCTCACCGTTCCCACGAAGCGCTTGCGCGAGACCGCGCACATGAGGGGGTACCCCAGGTCTGCGAGCCTCTTGGTGGCGCGGAGGATGACGATGTTGTCCTCGGGACTCTTGCCAAAGCCCACGCCGGGGTCCAGGCAGATGCGGGAGGCGTCGACGCCGTGCTCCTCGATGTCGCGCGCGCGATCGAGGAGGTAGCCCTCGAGCAGGCCCATCACGTGGTTGGCTTCGGGCAGAAGTGGGCGGTCCTTCTCGTGTTGCCATGCGCGATCACCTGCCGAGGCGCCGTTCATGAGGGTGGAGAGGTCGTCCTTCTCGGCAGTTGCCATGACTGCCGAGCCCCTGGTTGCCATGCCGGAGACGGGGCCAGAGTGCATGACCACGCAGCCGCACTCCGTTGTTGCGGCAACGTTGACCATCCGAGGGTCAGAGAAGCCGGTCACGTCGTTGATGATCTGGGCCCCAAGGTCCGCGCAGCGCTTGGCGACCTCTGGATGGCGCGTGTCTATCGAGACGAGCGCACCCTCTTTCACGAGCCAGTGCACCACGGGGTCAAGGCGACGGAACTCCTCGTCTGGCTCCACCGGCGTGAAGCCGGGGCGCGTGGACTCGCCGCCCACGTCTATGAGGTCGGCACCGTCTGCCAGCATCTGGGCTGCCGTGGCGACTGCCGACTTGGGGTCGTTGTGCGTTCCTCCGTCGGAGAAGGAATCCGGCGTCACGTTGAGCACGCCCATCACGCGGGGGCGCGAGAGGTCAAGGGCAACGTTCGAGCAGTTCCAGATGGGTGCGATAGGCATGGCGGTCTCCCTGTGCGCATGGCCGGACCGCCCCGAGCCCCTCTGTTCGGCGCGTCTGCGCCGGCCGGGCGCGGTTGGCCCAGCAGTATTCATGATACAGGATGCCTTCGCGGTGGGGCCACGGGAGGGGCTCGGGGCGGGAGCGTTGTCCTGCCGGGTGAGCTCTGCGTCACCAGTAACCCCCGAACTACGCACGGCTGAAAATCTCGGCGAGAAAAGGCCAGCACTCCACAAAGCCAAACTCAGCCGTGCGTAATTCGGGGATGGCTTAGTCCCTGGGACTCGCATGCCGCTTCGAGCCCAAGAGCCAACTAGTCCTAGAACTATCGAGCCGCAAATAGGTCCTATTCGGGGCTCCTACGTTCCCCGACGAGTCTCCGGCGAGAAAAACAAAAAAGTTCAAATTGAGGGTTGCATCCTTCGGGACGATTCGTATACTTATTTCTCGCGTTGAGCATTCCCCGGTGGCGCAGTGGTAGCGCAGCTGACTGTTAATCAGCGTGTCGCAGGTTCGAACCCTGCCCGGGGAGCCAGAGAGTCCACAGGCCAGACGGCATATTTGCTGTCTGGCCTGTTTTGCTATTTCGAAGAGTACCTAAGTCCCTCGCTTCTCGGCCCGTTTCGATACACATTCGTACTCCGAATGTGTATCGACCTGCGCGGGTCACAGATTCGTGTACGAATGTGTATCGGGCGAGAAGCACCCCATCCTCCCGTCCTGCGGGATTCCTTTCCCCGGCAATGGAATCCCGTTGCCGGGGAACTTAATCCCGCGGCGGCCTCTGCCGTTTGTGTGACAGCCCGGCCCCTGTGCTAGCATCAAAAAGATATTCGACACCAAGGGGCGAACGCGCCCCAGCTCCTTCGACAGGAGGAACCTTGGCTTCAGACATCGAGTCTGCGGAGAAGGAAGCGACCCAGGAAACGACCCCCGTCCCCGCTACCGCGGCCGCCTCTGCGACCCCAGCGGCCACCGCCCCCGCACACACCACCTCCGCGCGTGACGCGTGGTACCCCGCTGGCAAGCGCGACCTCTTCATCCTTCGCGAGCTGGTTTCGAAGGACTTCAAGCTCAAGTACCGCCGCAGCGTCCTCGGCGTCATCTGGAGCGTGCTCAACCCGCTGCTCATGATGCTCGTCATGTCGCTCGTCTTCTCGTTCTTCCTCCGCTACGACAACATCGAGCACTACCCGCTCTACCTCATCGTGGCCAACATCACCTGGCAGGTCTTCGCGGACTCCACCAACGCGGGCATGATGTCGATCATCGACGCCGCGCCCCTGCTCAAGAAGGTCCGCGTCAAGAAGTCCGTGTTCCCCGTCGAGAAGGTCCTCTTCTCCCTGGTAAACTTCCTCTTCTCGCTCATTGCCGTCTTTGTCGTCATGCTCTGGGAGGGCGTGCCGCCAACGCCCATGATGCTGCTTGCGCCCGTCTGCATCGTGCTTCTCATGCTCTTCTGCGTGGGCCTCTCGCTCCTGCTCTCGGCGCTCGCGGTCTTCTTCCGCGATCTGGTGCACCTGTGGAGCGTGCTTCTCATGGCGTGGATGTACGCGACCCCGCTCTTCTGGCCCGTCTCGATGATCGAGCAGGTTCCCTACCACATCGTGCGCGTCCTCATGTACGTGAACCCCATGTACAACTACGTCACGTTCATGCGCGACACGGTCATCTACTCGACGCTTCCCCCAACCGAGGTCATCTTGAGCTGCGTCGTGTGGGCGCTCGTCTCGCTCGCCCTTGGCCTCCTGGTGTTCCGCAGCCGCGAGCGTCGCTTCATCCTCTTCATCTAGCATCCGGTCCCCCCTGGGCCGCCCGGCGGTCCAGGCAGACAAAACCCTAAGGTCAGGTGGCACAAGTGCAGGACACGCTCAAACTGGACGACGGCGGAAGCGTCTTTCTCGGCCTCTCCTCGACCTCCATCCGCGTGGGCGAGAAGCTCGAGGTGACGCCCCACTTCCGTGGGGTCGAGAAGGAGAACTACCTCTGCAACTACGTCTGGAACCTCGACGGCAGCTGGGAGAAGGGCGACTTCGACTCCACCATCGAGCACGTGGGCCACACCGTCCCCGAGTACACCTGGGAGTTCATTCCAGAGCGTCCTGGCCGCTACCGCATCGCCGTCGACATCGAGGACTCCAACAGGCGCTTCCTCGGCAACGTCGAGCGCTGGATCATCGTTGCCGGCAAGAACAGCTTCATGCGGCCGCCGGTGCCCGCGGAAGACGCCCCGACTGCCATCCTCGCCAACGACGTCTCCATGATCTTCAACATCGCCTCCGAGCAGTACAACTCGCTCAAGGAGTACTTCATCGCCGCCGCCAAGCACGAGCTCACCTTCAAGGAGTTCCGCGCGCTCGACCACATCTCCTTCGAGGTCAAGCGAGGCGAGGCGTTTGGCCTGGTGGGCACCAACGGCTCAGGCAAGTCGACCATGCTCAAGATCATCGCCGGCGTCCTGGAGCCCTCGACGGGCAAGGTCAGCGTCTCTGGCACCATTGCGCCTCTCATCGAGCTGGGCGCCGGCTTCGACATGGAGCTCACGGCCAAGGAGAACATCTACCTCAACGGCGCGCTCCTGGGCTACCGCAAGGACTTCATCGACGAGCACTTCCAGGACATCGTGGACTTCGCCGAGCTTGACGGCTTCATGGACATGCCGCTCAAGAACTACTCCTCGGGCATGGTCGCGCGCATCGCGTTCGCCATCGCCACGGTGACCGAGCCCGACATCCTCATCGTCGACGAGACGCTCTCCGTGGGCGACTTCCTCTTCCAGCAGAAGTGCGAGCGCCGCATCAAGGAGCTGGTCGAGTCCGACAACGTGACCGTGCTTCTCGTGAGCCACGACATCAGCCTTGTAGAGCGCATCTGCGACCGCGTGTGCTGGATCGAGAAGGGCCACATGCGCATGATCGGCGAGACGGACGAGGTCTGCGAGGCGTACCGCTCCCTCGAGCGATGAGACAAGGGGGCAGTCCCTCTGTCTCTCATCTGTGAATCTGTGAATCTGTGAATCGCGCGGGCTTCATCAAAGTTGGCACTCGTGCCGCCAGTTCGTGGTAAAGTTTCCTCGACCTTTAAGCGCGCACGAGATGCCCGCAAGGCTCAGGTTGGTTCGTACGGCCACTTGTGCGAGAGAACCAGACACATGGCCTTCCATCATGGGATGTCTCGTGCCGGCTTACGTCGGTTCGGACATCTTTTTTCTTGAAGGGAGTCCCATGGGAGAGCCAAGGCTCAAGGCCGTCATCATGGACGAGCAGGCCATGGAGCGCGCCACAACGCGCATCGCTCACGAGATCATCGAGCACAACGAGGGCTCGGCGAACATCCAGGTGATTGGCATCATTCGTCGCGGAGAGACCCTTGCCAACCGCCTCGCGAATGAGATCGAGAAGATCGAGGGCACGCGCCCCCCGGTGGGCTCGCTCGACATCAGCTTCTACCGCGACGACGTCATGCGCCACATCCAGCCCGTTGTCCACGGCACCAACATTCCCTTTGAGATCGACTCCAAGGACATCGTCCTGGTCGACGACGTCCTCTACACCGGCCGCACCGTGCGCTCGGCGCTCGACGCCCTCATGGACTACGGCCGCCCCAAGTCGGTCCAGCTTGCCGTGATGGTCGATCGCGGCCACCGCGAGCTGCCCATTCGTGCGGATTACGTTGGAAAGAACGTCCCCTCCTCGCACGAGGAGGACGTGCGCGTGTGCGCGCGTCCGCTCGACGACCACGACGCCGTCGAGATCTGGGGCATCGAGGGAGGGGAGAGGTAATGCTCTCGGTCAAGAACCTCATTGACACCTACAGCCTCACGGCGGACGACATCACCCAGATCCTGGACACCGCCGCGTCGTTCGAGTCGGTGAACAACCGTGCCATCAAGAAGGTGCCGGCGCTGCGCGGCCGCACCATCGTGAACCTGTTCCTGGAGCCCTCCACGCGCACCAAGAGCTCCTTCGAGCTGGCCGAGAAGCGCCTCTCGGCAGACTCGCTCTCCATGGGCGGCAGCACCTCCTCGGTGGTCAAGGGAGAGAGCCTCGCCGACACCATCCAGACCATCTCCGCCATGAACGTGGACATGTTCGTGTGCCGCGCCAAGCTCGCAGGCACCCCGCAGCGCATCACCGAGAACACCGACGCCGTGGTCATCAACGCCGGCGACGGCAAGCACCAGCACCCCACGCAGGCCATGCTCGACCTCTACACCATTCGCAAGAACTTTGGGCACCTCGACGGCCTCAGGGTCGCCATCGTGGGCGACCTGGCGCACAGCCGCGTGTGCGGTTCTCTCGCGCCCGCGCTCAAGACCATGGGCGCCGAGGTCACGCTCGTCGGCCCCCCAACCTTCCAGGTGGACGACCCGGACTGGTTTGGCTGCCCGCAGACGGCGAGCCTCGACGACGTGATCGAGGACATGGACGTCGTCTACATGCTGCGCGTCCAGCTCGAGCGCATGGAGGGCGCGGCAATCCCGTCCCGCCGCGAGTACAACCGCCTCTACGGCCTCGACATGACCCGCGTGAACCGCATGAAGCCGGACGCCATCATCTGCCACCCCGGCCCCATGAACCGCGGCATGGAAATCAACGCCGACGTGGCCGACTGCGCCCGCTCGCGCATCCTTAACCAGGTCAACGCGGGTGTCCTCACGCGCATGGCCGAGATGTACCTGCTTCTGGGAGGAGAGAACAATGGCCTTTCTGCTTAGGGGCGCTCACGCGGTCGATCCGCAGGTCGACCTCGATAGCGTCTGCGACGTGCTCATCGACGACGGCAAGGTCGCTGCCGTGGGGGAGGGCCTCGAGCCCCCCGAGGGCTGCGAGGTCATCGACGCCCGCGGCAAGTACCTGGTGCCCGGCCTCGTCGACATGCACGTGCACTTCCGCGACCCCGGCTTCGAGTACAAGGAGACCATCGAGACCGGCGCCCGCGCGGCCACGCACGGCGGCTTCACTGACGTGGCGACCATGCCCAACACCGACCCGGTGACCGACACTGGTGCCGAGATTCGCTATCAGCTCGACCATGCGCGCCAGGCTGGCCTCTGCCACGTTCGCCCCATCGGCGCGCTTACTGCTGGCGAGAAGGGCGAGCAGCTTGCCGAGATTGGCGACATGGTCATGGAGGGTGCCTGCGCCTTCTCCGACGACGGCCACGGCGTCCAGAGCGCCGGCATGATGCGCACCTGCATGGAGTACGTATCGCAGTTCGACCGCGTTGTCTCTGCCCACTGCGAGATCGAGACGCTCACCACGCACGGCGTGATCAACGAGGGCAAGGCCTCCACGCGCCTCGGCATGTTCGGCTGGCCCGCGCTTGGCGAGGAGCTCGAGATCTACCGCGACATCGAGCTGTGCCGCCTTACTGGCTGCCCGCTGCACATCGCCCACATCTCCACGGCCAAAGGCTTGGGCCTCGTGCGCAAGGCAAAGGCCGAGGGACTGCCCGTGACCTGCGAGGTCACCCCGCACCACCTGTTCCTGAACGAGGACGACATCACCCCCGCATACGACACCAACCTCAAGATGAACCCGCCCCTGCGCACCCCCGAGGACATGGCGGCGCTCGATGAGGGCATTCTCGATGGCTCGATCGACTGCGTGGTTACCGACCACGCGCCGCACGCCCCGCACGAGAAGGACTGCGAGTGGGAGATCGCCTTCTTCGGCACCGTTGGCCTCGAGACCTCGCTGCCGCTCATGCTCACCAAGCTCGTCAACACGGGCCGCATGAGCTGGAAGCGTCTGGTCGAGGTCATGGCCGTGAACCCCAGGCAGATCCTGCGCCTCGCCCCCGTGCGCATCGAGCGTGGCTCGGCCGCTGACCTCACGCTCATCGACCCCACGTCCGAGTTCGAGGTTACGCCCGACTACCTCGTGGGCAAGTCCAAGAACTCCGCCTTCATGGGCTGGCGCCTCACCGGCCAGGCGACCGACGTCTTCGTGGACGGCCGTCGCACGCTGGCCAACGGCGTGGTGGCCTAGGTGAGGACGACAAGGGACAGCGCCCGCGCCCGTCTCCTCGGCTTCCAGGTCGTCTCGAACGACCAGGTTGCCGAGGGGGCGTGGTGCATGGTCTTCAGGAGCGAGGTGGCGGCGCTCCTCGCCCCGGGCGAGTTTGTCGAGATCTCCGTTCCGTGTGACGCCTCCCAGGTCCTGAGGGTGCCGCTCTCGTTCTCGCGTGCCGATGCCGCGGCTGGCACCGTGCGCATCGAGTACGCCGTCGTGGGGGACGGCACGCATCGCCTCTCGCTCATGCGTCCTGGGGACGCTTCCACGCTGGTGGGGCCCTGCGGCCATGGGTGGAGGCTCCCTGGCGGAGAAGGACGCTCGCTTCTCGTTGCGGGCGGCATTGGGCTTCCGCCCGTGCTCGCTGCGGCGGAGATGCTGGCGGCGGCGGGGCGCCCATTCGACGCCGTGGTGGGTGCTCAGCGTGGCTCCAAGCTGGTGGGCGTTGACGTCGATCTCCTTCGCGCGGCGGGTTCGGCAGACCCCGAGTGTTGCGTGGTCGTGTGCACCGATGACGGCAGCCTGGGGCGTGCCGGCTTCACTACCGACGCCATGGCCGACCTTCTCGCCGAGCGCACCTACGAGACGGTCTTCACCTGCGGCCCCACCGTCATGATGGCGGGCGTCGCCCGCCTCGCCGAGGGCGCGGGAGTTGGCTGCCAGGCGTCCCTCGAGCGCATGATGGGCTGCGGCTTTGGCGCGTGCAGCTGCTGCAACGTTGCCATGCGCGACGGAACGAGCCGCCCGTGCTGCATGGACGGGCCCGTCTTCGATGCCGGGGAGGTGGCGTGGTGAGCAAGGTGAGCATGGCCGTCGACCTCGGCGGCATTCGCATGAAGAATCCCGTGAACACCGCTTCTGGCACCTTTGGGCACGCCTGGCAGTTCGAGGGTTTCTACGACGTGGCGCGCCTGGGGGCCGTGACCTGCAAGGGCGTGGCTGCCGAGCCCTGGCCCGGGAACCCTGCGCCCCGCGTGTGCGAGGTCTCCTCGGGGATCCTGAACTCCGTGGGCCTCGAGAACCCCGGTGCCCGAGCCTTTGCCGAGCAGTACGGTGCGTACCTCTCCGAGCTGGCGTCTCGCGGCTGCGCGGTCATCGTTCAGGCTGTGGGGCACTCGGTGGACGAGTGCCGCCGCTCTGTCGAGCTCTTGGACGAGGTGGCGCCGTGGGCCGCGGGCATCGAGGTCAACATCTCGTGCCCCAACCTTGCGCGCGGCGGCCGCCTGCTTGGGGGCACGCCCGAGGATGCGGCAGAGGTCGTCTCTGCCGTGAGAGCGCTCACGAGAAAGCCGCTCCTCGTGAAGCTCGCGCCCGCGCGCGTGGGTGAGATTGCTCGCGCCTGCGAGGCTGCCGGCGCAGACGCGCTCTCGCTGGTCAACACCGTGAACGCCATGTCCATCAACGTACATACCCGCCGCTCAAGGCTCGCGAGGCCAACGGGCGGCCTCTCCGGCCCCGCCATCCATCCCATTGCCGTTCGCATGGTGTGGGAGGCCGCGCAGGCTGTGAGCATCCCCATCAACGGCATTGGTGGCGTGGCCACGGGCGAGGACGCCGCCGAGATGATTCTCGCGGGTGCCACAACGGTCTCGGTTGGCACCGCGAACCTCTACGATCCCACCGCCGCGTCCCGTGTCCTCGACGAGCTCGAGGCATGGGCAGGCGAGCAGGGCGTGTCCGACATCAACGAGCTGATAGGAGCCTTCGAATGCTAAGCGAGAACGAGGCACGCGACGCCGTCATCGTCGCGCTGGACTGCGACCGCGACCGCGCCATTGAGCTTGCGGACACCCTTTCGGGCGTCGCCTCGTGGGTCAAGGTGGGCATGACGCTCTTCTTCCGCGAGGGTCCCTCCATCGTGCGCGCCATGCAGGACCGGGGTCTCTCGGTCTTTCTCGACCTCAAGGTCTTTGACATCCCGTTCCAGGTGAGGGGTGCCGTCGAGTCCGCCTCGCTCTCTGGCGCAGACATCCTCTCCATCCATGCGCTGGGCTCCTCCGCCATGGTTGCGGCCGCGCGCGAGGGCGCCGAGGCCGCCGCCAAGGAGCGCGGAGGCAAGCGCACGCAGCTTGTCT
>Ga0256406_1003716_pt1 | contig 18484 bp, 8 predicted proteins | sample RumenRJG_03DNA_FD_185986 | JGI IMG/M metagenome (GOLD analysis project Ga0256406, IMG submission 185986) | Bovine rumen microbial communities from Lethbridge, Alberta, Canada - RJG_03 | ecosystem: Host-associated > Mammals > Digestive system > Stomach > Rumen | place: Canada: Alberta | collected...
CGTAAACGGCACTATCACCGTGATGCTAGACCGTCCCTGGCAGTCGCAGGGGGGACAGCCGATAGGCACCATCGAGCTGAAGGCCGACATGCCACAGACCTCTACTGACATGAGCGTGGAGTTGCCCACACTGAAGGGCCTTGGTGGTAAGCACGCGCTGTTCTTCACCTTCTCTTCACCTACAAAAGGGAAATCTATTTGTAGCCTCGAAAGTCTTGTCTTTGACAACAAATAAACTAATAAACTAAAAACGCGTAAGATATGATACAAATGATGAAAAATGTTTTGAGATTTGCATGTGCGGTGGCGCTTGCTATCGTGCCAGCAGTAGGTAATGCCACCGAGGATGGAGCCGACGTTACGTCGCTCCTGGTGAATGGCAAGTTTGACGCTTCTGGTGGCTGGACGGCTACGTTGAACTCGTTCGACATCGATACCCAGAAGCACATCATGGAGAAATGGTGGACTGACTGGAAGGCTGAGCAGACAGTGACGGGTGTGGAAAACGGTATCTATAAACTGGAGGTGCAGGGTTTTAAGTTCTGTTCCTGGGACTGGGCACTGGCTGCACAGGAATGGATGAACGCCAACGGTGACAAGACATACAATTCGTCGTCAGTCATCCGCCTGAACGACAAGGAAACCAAGGTCCAGAATGTCTTTGCCTGCGGTAAGACGGACCTGACGGTGGGGTACAAAGACAGCAATTTGGACTATTACGTGCCGAACAGTAAGGACGCAGCCCTGAAGTATTTTGCGCTCGGACTGTATGATCATGAGGTGAAAGCCATCGTGACAGACAACAAACTGAAGGTGGAGTTCGACTGCTCTTCGGCAGGATTCTGGAACTGCTTCTACAATGTGCGCCTCACGTTTGTGTGCTCTGAGCAGAGCGACAAGTACCAGGAGGAGTGCGATGCCATTAACAACGTGAATAACAAGTTGGTGCCTCATTCGCCAAAACTCAAGACGGGCTATGCCAATCCGCTGGTGGATCATCATTATATTGCCGACCCCACGGCTGTGGAGTACAATGGTCGCCTTTACGTCTATGGTACCAACGACCATCAGCAGTATGAAAATGCCGATAATAATACATACGAGAAAATCAATACACTGTCGATTATCTCTACCGACGACATGGTGAACTGGACCTATCACGGCGAAATACCCGTGCATGATGTTGCATCTTACTGCAGCTGCTCGTGGGCACCCAGCATTGTGTCGAGAGAAGAGGCCGACGGCAAGACCCACTTCTACCTCTATTACTCGCTGAATGGCAGTGGAACGGGAGTGCTCACATCCACATCGCCTGTGGGTCCGTGGACGTCACCGCTCAGAAAAGCCCTGATATCAGGCAGCGAAGAGGGCGTCAAAGGCAATGCCTTCGACCCAGGAGTTGTCATCGATGACAACGGAGTGGGATGGATTGCCTTCGGTGGCGGCCAGGGACGCATCGCCCGTTTGAAGAAGAACATGTTTTCAATCGACAGCGAATTCATCGACCCCCATCCACAGCATCATAATGAAGCCAACGAGTTGAACTACATCGGCGGCAAGTACGTTTATACCTATAATCTCGACTGGGATGACCACTCTGACTGGAAACTTTCTAACGAGATTCCCACAGGCTGCTGTATGAGCTACATGGTATCGACGACCCCGCTCGATGGCAACTCATGGGTCTATGGAAATAACTATCTCAAGAATCCAGGTGACTTCAAGGGATTCTCATACGCCAACAACCACAGCCATCTGCATAAATACGCTGGCAAATGGTATGTGTTCTACCATACGCTGATGCTGATTGACGAGATGGGATTCACAGGTGGCTTCCGTAGCCTGCAAGTGGCAAGCATTAAGGTGGACGAGGAGAATGTACATATCTATCCTGCCACCATTGACAAGAAAGGCGTGGAGCAGATCAAGGCGCTCAATCCTTACATCATCCAGCAGGCTGAAACAACGGCTGCCACCGAGGGGGTGGCATTTGTCAAAGGCTCAGAGCCTGGCAATATGATAGTCAAGCCTGGCAAGGCATTCATTCGCTATGGCATGCCTGAGAAGAGCATCATACAGGTAAGAAAAGTTGACTTTGGCACCAAGAGCGTGACAGTGTCGGCTCATGTGAAAGGCAATGGCACACTGAAGGTTCGCAAGGAATCGCCCATTTCTGACATCATCGCCACGCTCACCGTCGACAGCAACGAGTGGACAGACGTGGAGGTTCCGTGCGAGGTCTCAGGCACTCATCATCTGGTGTTCGAACTTGAAGGAGACATCGAGTTCGACCACTGGCACTTCACTGGCGAAGAGGCTTCGGGCATCGAATCTTTCAAATCTGTGGAAAAAGGTTGCGAGACACCGGCCTATAACCTGATGGGAATGCCTGTCCACGAAAACTGCAAAGGAATTGTCATTAAGAATGGAAAGAAAATACTTCGATAAACATCTATGAAACATCTTCTATTATCATCTATCGCGCTTTGTCTGGGCATGACGTGCCAGGCACAGGTATCGCCCAAACTGCGCACGGGCTATGCCAATCCTATTTTGGACCATCAGTTCACTGCCGACCCTACATCGGTGGAGTATAACGGTCGGCTCTATGTCTATGGCACCAACGACCATGAGCAGTACGACAAGTCGGAGAAAGAGAACAACACCTATGAGAAGATAGGTACGCTGGCCATGATGTCGACCGACGACATGGTCAACTGGACTTACCACGGCCTCATACCCACAAGCCAGATTGCCTCTTATTGCAACACTTCGTGGGCACCCTCCATCGTCTCGCGCAAAGAGGCCGATGGCAAGACCCATTTCTATCTCTACTACTCGCATAATGGTGGTCAAACGGGGGTGCTGACGGCCACGTCGCCCGTAGGCCCGTGGACGGCACCACTCAACAAAGCGCTGGTGGACGGCAGCGAAGAGGGAGTCAAGGGTTGTGCCTTTGACCCGGGTGCTGTGATTGATGGCAATGGGGTAGGATGGATTGCCGTTGGCGGTGGTCAGGGACGCATCGCCCGACTGGGCAAGGACATGATTTCTATCGACAGCAAGTTTATCAACCCACAGCCACAGTACCACATGGAGGCCAACGAGATGGACTTCATCGGCGGCAAGTATGTCTATACGTATAATGTGAACTGGGAGAGTCCGTTCCCAAAATGGACGCTCTCTGAGGAGAAGCCCACCACCTGCAGCATGGTCTATATGGTATCGACCAATCCGCTTGACTCCACGTCGTGGGCTGCAGGCTATGGCAACAACTACCTGAAGAACCCTGGCGAGTATGAGAACTTCCGCTATGCCAACAACCACACCCATCTGCAGAAGTTCCAGGGCAAATGGTATGTCCTCTACCATACGCTGATGCTACTCGACGACATGGGGATGTACCGTGAAGGCGGTCCTGAAGGCTCTACTAAAGAGAATCCCAAAGGCGGTTACCGCAGCATGATGATTGACGAGATTGACGTGGACGAGCAGAATGTGCATATCAGCATGGGCAAGATGACCCGCAAAGGTGTCAAGCAGATCAAGGCACTCAACCCCTACATCCTCCAGCAGGCTGAGACCGCTGCCGCCACCGAGGGCATCAAATTTATTGCTGAGGGTGAGGTAGGCAATATGATTGCGACCCGCGGAAAAGCTTTTGAGCGTCATGCCCTGCCTGAGCAGAGCATCATCCAGGTGCGTGGCGTGGACTTTGCTAAGGGCAGCCGCAACATCAGCGCCCGTCTCTGCGGACAGGGCTCGGTCGAAGTGCGCACCGCTCTCGATGGCGCTCCCGTGGCCGTGCTCACCTCTAAGACTAACGAATGGAAAAACGTTAAGGCCAACTGCCGCATCAATGGTCAGCACGATCTCTACTTCACATTGAAAGGCGACGTGCAGTTTGACAGTTGGCAGTACAAATAAGTTAATGAAATGATGCTTGGCAACAAAAGGGACGGTGATTTGCAACAAAAGAACACGTATATATGAGAGTTATTTAGTACTTTTGCAACAGAAAATCTGAAATTAGTTTGTACTCATGACAAAAAAAACGATTCTTTTGACTCTTGCATTGCTGGCAGGAATTGTCGCCAGTGCTCGTGAACGTGTGAACTTCGACAAGGGATGGCGGTTCATCCTTGGTGACAAGGCCGAGATGGCGCAGCTTCAGTATAACGATAAAGTCTGGCGTGTGCTGGACTTGCCCCACGACTGGGCACGAGAAGGCGACTTCTCGGCTGGTCATCCTAGTGGTGCCGGTGGCGGTGCGCTGCCTGGTGGCATCGGATGGTACAGGAAGACGTTTGATGTAAAAGGTAAGAAGGAAGACAAATACTTTCTGGAGTTCGACGGTGTGTATATGAACTCTACCGTTTATGTGAACGGCAAGGAGGTGGGCCATCGTCCTTATGGTTACAGTTCGTTTGAGTATGACATCACGCCGTATGTAAAGGAGGGCGAGAACGTGGTGGCTGTGCGTGTGGATAACAGCGACCAGCCAAACTCACGCTGGTACTCAGGTTGCGGCATTTACCGCCATGTATGGTTGACGAAGACAGAGCCCGTGCATGTGAAACACTGGGGCGTCTTTGCCAATGCCAGCGTGGCGAAAGGCAAGGGCAAACTCAATATTGAGGTGGATATCGAGGGCCAGGGAACGGTAGAAAACATGCTGATTGATCCTAACGGGAAAACTATTGGGCACAGTAAAGGCGCGAAATCGACCATCACGGTTAGCAAACCCATGCTATGGTCAATCGAGACCCCTAATATTTACACGGTAAGAACAGAAGTGAAGGTGGGCGGCAAGGTCGTCGATACCTACGAGACCACGACCGGCTTCCGCGACTTCAAGTTCGATGCTAAGACGGGCTTTTGGCTGAATGGCAAGAACTTTAAGTTGAACGGTGTCTGCGAGCACCACGACTTCGGTAGTCTGGGAGCAGCCCTCCACGAGGATGCGCTGCACCGCAAGCTGATGAAACTGAAGGCAATGGGTGTGAATGCCATCCGTTCTTCTCATAATCCTCCTGCTCCTGAGTTACTGAATATGTGCGACACGATGGGGCTCATCGTAATGGACGAGAGTTTCGACATGTGGCGCCGTCGCAAGACTCCTGGCGACTATGCCCGATTCTTCGATGAGTGGCATGAGTGCGACCTGACCGACCTGATTCTGCGCGACCGGAATCATCCCTGCATTCTGATGTGGTCGATAGGCAACGAGGTGCTGGAGCAGTGGTCTTCTGCCGAGGCAGACACGTTGACGTTAGAGCAGGCCAATCTGATTTTGAATGCTGGGCATGATGCTTCGACGCTGGCCAAGGACGGCGAACTCTCTGTACAGAGTCTGTTGACACAGCATCTGGCTGAAATTGTGAAACGCTATGACACGAGCCGCCCCATCACCGCCGGCTGCAATGAGCCTTCTCCTGGCAATCATCTGTTCAAGAGTGGCGCCATCGATCTCATAGGCTTCAACTACCATCCGCAGTGGACGAAGGATGTGCCTGTGAACTTCCCTAACAAACCTTTTGTTTTCACGGAGAGTTGTAGTGCCTTGCAGACACGCGGCAACTACATGATGCCCTCCGACAGCATCTACAAAGCACCCGTGGAATGGTACTTGCCTTATTATGATGCGTCATTTATGTGCTCGGCTTACGATAACATGAAGGCATCGTGGGGCAACACCCACGAGGAGATGTGGGATGCCGTGAAACATACACCTTTCTGCGGTGGACAGTTTATCTGGACGGGCTTCGACTACATTGGCGAGCCTACGCCTTATGGATTTCCTGCCCGCAGCTCGTACTTCGGACTTATTGACCTGGCGGGTTTTCCAAAGGATAGTTATTATATGTATCAGAGCGAGTGGACCTCGAAGCCCATGCTGCACCTCTTCCCACACTGGAACTGGCTCGAAGGACAGACTATTGACCTGTGGGCATACTACAATCAGGCCGATGAGGTGGAACTGTTTATCAATGGAAAAAGCCAGGGCATTAGGAAGAAGATCCCCATGAATTCCTCCCATGATGGTAGCAGAATCTTGGCGCTTAACACGGAGTACCATGTAGGTTGGCGCGTGACCTTTGAACCTGGTGAGGTGAAAGCCGTGAGCCGTAAGGACGGCAAGACGGTGTGCGAGCAAATCATCCGCACCGCAGGTGCTCCTCATCACATCCGCCTTACGACCGACTATGCTGGTAAGGACCTTACTTTCGTGAATGCAGAAGTGGTAGATAAGGACGGTAACCTCTGCCCCTGGGCCGAAGACCAAATTTTCTTTATGGTAAGTGGCGACGCGGAGATTATCGCTACCGATAACGGCTGTCAGACCTCTATGGAGCGCTTCACCTCACCCAACCGCAAGGCTTTCTTCGGAAAGTGCATGGTTGTGGTGCGTGGCAAAGGAGTGCTGAAGGCTCAGGGAATAGGACTGGAAGAAGGAAGTTTGGTAGTTGATAATTGATAGTTGATAGTTGATAGTTGATAATTGATAGATTATGAAGGTAAGACTTATAGTGGCACTAATCTTTAGCATGACCTTGACGGTCAATGCTCAGACATACCTCAATCCTCAGGCTGATATTGAGGAGCGTGTACAGGATGCTCTCAGTCGTATGACAACGCATGAGAAGATTCTTATACTTCATGCTCAGAGCAAATTCACAAGCGCTGGCGTGCCACGTCTTGGTATCCGTCAGCTAAACATGGATGACGGTCCTCATGGTGTTCGTGAGGAACTGGAGTGGAATACGTGGAGTCCAGCCCGCTGGACTAACGACAGCATCGTGGCATTCCCTTCGTTGACTTGTCTGGCAGCCACTTGGAACCGTGATATGTCACGTCTCTACGGTCATGCCGTTAGTGAGGAGTTTGCTTTTCGCGGCAAGGATGTGATGCTTGGTCCGGGTGTGAACATACAGCGTACTCCGATGAACGGACGTGCCTTTGAGTACATGGGTGAGGACCCTTTGTTGGCTGGCGAGATGGTAGTGCCTTACATACAGGCAGCACAACAGAATGGCGTGGCTTGTTGTCTGAAGCATTTCGTCTTGAACGACCAAGAGACCGACCGTTTCGGTGTAAACGTAAATGTGAGCGAGCGTGCCTTGCGAGAGATATATCTTGCACCCTTCAGACGGGCAGCAGACAAGGCTCATGTCTGGTCGATGATGGGTTCGTACAATATGTACAAAGGTATACATGGATGCCATAACGATGAACTAATCAACGGTGTGCTCAAGAAAGAGTGGCAATGGGACGGAGCACTCATCAGCGACTGGGGTGGTACGACAAACACTCTACAAGCCGCAACGGGTGGACTTGATATCGAGATGGGTAGCTTTACCGACGGTAAGGTGAAGGAATCGGAGTTTGGTTACAACGACTATTATCTGGCAGACAAGTTTGAAAGACTTATCAATAGCGGAGAACTGCCGATGTCGGTCCTTGACGAAAAGGCAGCTCGTGTGCTGCGCTTGATTTTCCGCACATCGATGAATACTCAGAAGGCGATAGGATCGCAATGCTCGGAAGCTCACTACGAGGCTTGCAGAAAGATTGGAGAAGAGGGTATTGTCCTGCTTAAAAACAATTCCCTTGCCTCTTCCCGAATGAAAGAGGGGCTATTGCCGCTCACTCAGGAAAAGCTTGCGGCATTAGCTTCATCTTCGAAGAGAGCAGCAGGGAAGGAACTGCGAATCCTTATCGTAGGAGAGAATGCCACCCGTTCACTCACCCAAGGAGGTGGTTCTTCCGAACTGAAAACCCTTCACGATGTTTCTCCTCTCGAAGCGATAAACTCTCTACTCCAGGCTCAGCGCAGCCAACTATCAACTGTCAACTATCAACTATCAATTGACTACGCTCAAGGCTATACTTCAGGTCGTGCCTTATACGATCAGGTAGACAAGGTTGATCCTGCCGAGAACGAACGTCTGGCTAAAGAGGCAATAGAGAAGGCAAAAGATGCAGACCTTATTATATATATAGGAGGACTGAACAAAAACCATAAGCAGGACTGCGAGAATGGTGACCGTGAGAGCTATGACCTCTCTTTCGGTCAGAACGAACTTATCTCACAGCTCTCAACCCATAAAGCCAAACTTGTCGTAGTAACCTTCGGAGGCAATCCCTACAATATGCCGTGGATAGACAAGGTGGATGCGTTGCTCCATTGCTGGTATCTTGGCAGCGAGTCGGGAACAGCTCTTGCAAACGTGTTGACAGGCGAGGTGAATCCGAGCGGTAAGCTTCCTGTAACCTTCGCTAAGCGTTATGAAGACTATCCGTATGTTAAGTTTGGTGCCGAGGCATATCCAGGCATTAAGGGTGTAAAGGCAGAGCCAAACACAGCAGGCGAGGTGCCGAATAGTCAGGTATATTACAAGGAAGACATATTCGTAGGCTATCGTGGTTTTGAGAAGAACAAGGTAAAGGCACTCTTCCCATTCGGCTATGGACTCAGCTACACTACCTTCAAATATGGTAAACCTGCAGCCACTCACAATGCCGATGGTTCATGGACTGTAAGAGTAGATATCACCAACAGCGGCAGTCGTGAGGGCAAGGAGGTAGTTCAGTTGTATGTAGGAGAGCGCAAGGTTACGGCAAGTCGTCCTGTTAAGGAACTGAAGGACTTTGCAAAAGTGTCGCTCAAGCCAAGCGAGACGAAGACCGTTACGCTTACCGTGAGTGCTGACGATATGCAGACATGGAACGAGCAGGCACACCAGTGGCAGGCTCCGAAGGGTAGCTATCGTGCATACATCGCAGCCAGTTCGGAAGATGTAAGAGGAACGGAAGAATTGAGTTTTTAATTTAATAGTAGTATACGATGAACAATATAAGATTATTTCTTCTTTCAGCATTGATGTGTGCCGCCTCGGTGCAGGCAGCTGATGTGAAGACCAGCGCTAATACGGTGACAATCTATCCCGATGGCGGTCAAGCTAAGGTCGTACGTCTGGAAGTGATGAACGACAAGATTATCCGAGTACGTGCCACGTCAAAGGATGAGTTGCCTCAGAAACCAGCCTCCCTGATGATTGTTCCACAGACACAGCCTGCCAAGAGTCGTTATACAATAAAGGACGAAGGCAGTACGGTAGTTGTAAAGACAGACAAAGTGAAGGCTGTGGTGAATAAATCTGACGGTAAGGTAGTCTTCTACGATGCCGACGGAAAGTTGCTTCTTCAGGAGGCAAAGGAAGGCAAGCGCTTCTGGGACTTTACTGTACCTGAGCGTGAACTGGGTATGAAGACTGGTTATACAGTACCGGAAGAACAGAAGCACGGTCTTTCGTGGCAGATGGAGTTCGACTCACCCGACGATGAGGCTTTCTACGGACTTGGACAGCACCAGAGTGAGGAGTTCAACATGAAGGGTAGGAACGAGGACTTGTTTCAGTACAATACCAAGGTGTCTATTCCCTTCGTACTCTCAAACAAGAACTACGGTCTGCTTTGGGACTCATACAGCTACTGTCGTTTCGGCAATCCTGCCGACTATCTTCAGCTCAACCGTGCCTTCAAGCTCTATGACAAGAAAGGCAAGGTAGGTCATCTAACAGGTACCTATACGGATAAGAATGGCAAGCAGTTGGTACGCAACGAAGACTCCCTTTACTTCGAGTATGGTACACCAGAGAAGTCGGAGATAGCCCTGAAGACAGACAACGGTGGCATCAAGAACCTGCCGAAGGAAATAAACCTCATGGGTGCCGATGTCACTTACGAAGGATTTATCGAAGCTCCGGAAACTGAGAAATACCAGTTTATCTTATATTATTCAGGCTATATCAGAGTGTATATCGGAGGCAAGGAAGTTGTTCCTGAACGCTGGCGTACAGCATGGAACCCTAACAGTTATAAGTTCACTACCGAATTGCGGAAGGGCAGGAAGACACAGTTGCGCATAGAGTGGCGGCCAGACGGCGGAGAAGCCTATTGCGGTCTTCGTGTAGCCCAGCCTCGCAGCAAGCAGGAGCGTGGTCAGCTCTCCGTATGGAGCGAGATGGCAAAGGACATGGACTATTACTTCATCGCAGGAGATAACCTTGACGAGGTTATTAGCGGCTATCGCACCCTGACAGGCAAAGCCAGCCTCTATCCTAAGTGGGTACTTGGTTTCTGGCAGAGTCGTGAGCGTTACAAGACATCAGAAGAGATAGAGAGCACGCTGGCTGAGTTCCGCAAGCGTCACATCCCAATAGATAATATTGTGCAGGACTGGAACTATTGGCCTGAGGACCAATGGGGCAGTCATCAGTTTGAGGCATCACGCTATCCTGACCCACAGGCAATGCTCGACAGCGTGCATCAGATGCATGGTCGTTTTATGATATCGGTATGGCCTAAGTTCTATTGCAACACAGACAACTACAAGGAACTCGATGCCAAGGGATGGATGTATGTGCAGAGTCCTACCGATGACATTCACGACTGGGTAGGTCGTGGCTACAAGAACGGTTTCTATGATGCCTACGATGCAGGAGCCCGTAAGATGTTCTGGCGCCAGATGGACGAGAATCTCTATTCGAAATATAATAAGAATGGTGTAGCCGGAGTTGATGCTTGGTGGATGGATGCCTCGGAGCCGAATGTGCGCGACTGCACACCGATGTGGTATCGAAAGGCATTGAGTGGTCCTACGGCCCTTGGCACGTCAACAGAGTACTTCAACGCCTATTCGACGGTGAATGCCGATGCTATCTATAATGGTCAGCGCTCTGTGTGGAAGGGCAAGAAAGATGAGCCTCGCGTGTTCCTGCTTACTCGTAGTGGATTCGCTGGTGAACAGCGCTACTCGACGGCGACATGGAGTGGCGACATCGGCACCCGCTGGGAGGATATGCGTGCCCAGATGACAGCCGGACTCAATTATTCCATCTCTGGCATTCCCTTTTGGGGCATGGATCAGGGTGGCTTCTGCGTGGAGGGCCGCTATGTTAAGGCCCAGCAGTTGTTTGACAAAACTGGTGAAGAGAATGCAGACCTGAAGGAGTGGCGCGAGTTGCAATGCCGCTGGAATCAGTTTGGAGCCTTCATACCGCTGTTCCGCAGTCATGGGCAGTGGCCGCTTCGCGAAATCTGGAACATCGCTCCCGATGAGCATCCTGCCTATAAGTCGTTTGTCTATTACGACCGTCTGCGCTATCGCTTGATGCCATACCTCTATTCGTTGGCAGGCTGGGCTCACTTCAAGGACTACACTCTGATGCGCGCCTTGGTGATGGACTTTGGTGGCGATTGCGAAGTGGAGAACATCGGCAACCAGTGGATGCTTGGCCCTGCGCTGATGGCTTGTCCTGTAGGCTACTACAAGGCCCGCAATCGCAGCGTATATTTCCCCAAACAGAGTGGTTGGTATAACCTCTATACCAATGAGTATATCGAGGGAGGCCAGCGTCTCATTGTAGATGCTCCATACGAGCAGATACCTGTATTTGTCCGTGAGGGTTCCATCATCCCATTTGGTCCAGAGATGGAGTGGAGCGACGAGAAACAAGCAGAACTCATCAATCTGTATATCTATGCAGGCAAGGATGGTAAGTTCCAACTGTATGAAGATGAGGGAACCAACTACAACTACGAGAAGGGTAAGTATGCCACCATCGATATCGAGTATGATGATGATGACCGCGAAGTCACCTTCTCTGTCCGTAATGGCCAATTTTCTGGCATGCTGAAAGAACGTTGTTTCAACGTAGTGCTCATAACGAAAGATGCTCCCAAAACTCTGAATCTGGATAATCCAGAGGGCAAGATGGTACAATACAATGGTAAAGAAATCAAAGTGAAGTTATGAAAAAGTTAATTGTTCCTTTATGCCTTGTCATCTGTGGTATATCCACTACAACAGCACAGATTCAGATGAATGCAGGTGTGCAGTATCTTCAAGGTATGCAAAAGGATATGTCGACAGACTTCTATGACCTGTCACATACCTATTTTCTGGCCGATTCGCTCGTCAGTTTCGATGTTGCGAAAGGTGAGGGGTTGGTGCAATGGAAACGCTATCGAATGTCACCGCGACAGGCATTCAACCTCAATGGCTATTGGCCTGTAAGGATGCAGATGCTCGACTTCCCAGATGCCGCTTACGAGAATGATCCTGAGTTGAAGTTGAAGATAGAGTTTATATCTCCAAGAACGGTACGTGTCCGCATGCTGACAACGGCGATCAATCCGACAGATACAGACAAGGACGACGTGATGTTCTGTGACAACTTCAAGGCGCAAGGGACAGGCACGAAGTGGAAGGCGGCTGATAACGGAAAGGCCGTCAGCTATCGTTCTGACTACGGCAGCATCGAAATCCAAAAATATCCTTGGCGCCTTGTCATCAAGGATGCAAAAGGCAAGATACTGACGCAGACGCGCCACATCGTTGATAATGATTCCACACAAGTGAAATTGTTGCCGTTCTCGTTTATCAAGCGTGGTAGCGACAATTCACGCAGCATCAATCCTGTATTCCTACTGTCGCCAGGCGAACGTATTTACGGCTGTGGCGAGTCGTTTACTTCGTTGAACAAGGTGGGACAGAAAGTGCACCTCAGCGTGACCGATCCTCAAGGTCCTGAGACAGATGGCATGTACAAGCCTGTGCCCTTCTTCTTCTCGAATCGCGGCTACGGCATCTTTATGCACACGTCGGCCCCTGTGACTGCCGACTTCGGTGCCTCCTACATCGGAGCCCAGCGGTTGTTCATGGCCGACGAACAGATGGACTTCTTCGTATTCTTTGGTTCACCCAAAGAAATATTGAACGAATACACCGAGATTACGGGCAAGTCGCCAATGCTGCCGCTGTGGAGCTTCGGCACATGGATGAGCCGCATCACCTATTTCTCGCAGGAGGAAGGCTTGGAGATTGCCCGTCAGCTACGCGCCCACAAGATTCCATCCGACGTCATCCACTTTGATACGGGCTGGTTTGGGATCGATTGGCAGTGCGACTATGAGTTTGCGAAGGATCGTTTCGATGACCCTGCGGGCATGTTGAAACAATTGGAGCAGGACGGCTTCCATACCTGTCTATGGCAACTTCCCTACTTCACTCCGAAGAACCGCTTTTTCCCAGAGATTATAGAAAGGGGTATGCACGTGAAGAACGCCGCTGGCGGCATGCCTGTGGAGGATGCCGTGCTCGACTTTTCGAACCCCGAGACCGTCAGCTGGTATCAGTCGAAGATTGAAGGATTGATGAAGCTGGGCGTATCTACCATCAAATGCGACTTCGGTGAGGCTGCGCCATACAACGGTTTCTATCATAGCGGCAAGGGGGGACTCTATGAGCACAACCTCTATCCGCTACGCTACAACAGGGCGCTTTGGGAACAGGTAGAGCGCTCGCATCCTGGCGAGGGCATCATCTGGGCACGCTCGGCATGGGCTGGCTCTCAGCGCTACGCCCTGCACTGGGGGGGCGATGCAGCCACTAATAATATAGGTATGCTGGGCGACCTGCGCGGCGGTCTGAGCTTCGGCCTCAGCGGCTTCTCCTTCTGGAGTCACGATATGGGCGACTTCGTCACTGCCTCGCCTGAGGACATCTATCGTCGCTGGCTACCCTTCGGTTTCCTGTCGAGTCACACCCGGGCTCACGGCGCACCTCCCACAGAGCCCTGGCTCATCAGCGAGTCGTTTACGAAGGCTTTCCGCGACTGCGCTGAGATGAAGTACAAACTCATGCCTTACGTCTATGCCCAGGCCAAGGACTGCTCCGAGCGCGGTCTGCCAATGGTGCGTGCCCTGTTCGTGGAGTTCCCTGAGGACAATGGTGCCTGGTACGTGGAGGATGAGTATATGTTCGGCTCGCAGATGCTTGTGGCACCGTTGATGGAGTCGGGCAACAGTCGCGATGTCTATCTGCCGAAGGGCAAGTGGATTGACTACCAGAGCGGCAAGGTGTACAACGGCGGCTACCAAACCATCGAGGCCGGTAAGATACCCGCCATCATCCTCGTTCGTGACGGCAGCATCATTCCCCACGCTCCCTTGGCACAGCGCACTGACCAAATCGACTGGAATAAAATAGAACTGAAGATTTACAAAGCCGCAGCCAAGACCTGTACGGGTCTGCTCTACAAGCCTGGCGATGCCGAGATACAGCAGATTAGTAAATAAGAGTTTTAGTAAGAAAGGTGCAATCCATAATAAGTTGTGGCAATGCAGCTTGCCCTCACAGTAATCGACATGCTCAGACCGTTCAAAGACTGCATAAAGTCTTAACGACAGACAATAGTACAGAGTTCACATAACATATGATGATAACAAAGACCATTGGCACCTATGTGTATTTCGCAGATACTTTAAATGCCAGAATAGACATCCTTACCGTATGGTAAAGGATGTCCTGGCGGACGAAGAGGACCATATACAATAGAAGATGTGATTGCAGTTGCCAGTTGAATTCGCATAACCCAAACAAAAGTTAAATACGTTAAATTTTCGCATACATCTCGCACATTCTATTGACCCCAATCCACTTTTCTACCGTTTAGCGTGTAAGTGGTTGATAATATGTATCTAATATATTCTCTGATTGTTCTAGTCTAACTTCAATTGTTATACCAAATACTATGACGAGCATAGGATATCGTGTGTTTACTAAATGTACTAGTCTATCCTCAGTAACGATTCCCAATAGCGTGACTAGCATAGGATATGAAACGTTCTGGGGGTGTACTAGTCTAACCTCTATTACTATTCCAAACAGTGTAACACGCATAAGTAGCAATGCTTTTCAGAATTGTTCTAATCTAACCTCGGTCACCATAGAAGGTAATATTACATTAATAGAATCTCATGCTTTTGCAAGTTGCTCTGAACTGACGGATGTATATTGTTATGCGATAAATGTTCCCTACACTAAATTGGATACTTTTGAAGGGTCTTATATCGAATATGCTACGCTACATGTACCCGCAAAGTCCGTCAGCGCTTACAAAACTGCTGAGCCTTGGAAGAACTTTAAGAGTATAGAAAAAATTATTATGCCTGAACATACACTGACTTATGTAGTCGACGGAGATGTATATAAGGCATATGAAATAGAAGAAGGTGAAAACATTACACCTGAAGAAACTCCGACAAAGGAAGGCTACACCTTCTCTGGTTGGAGCGAAATCCCCGAAACTATGCCTGCTCACGATGTTACTGTAACAGGATCATTCTCTATCAACAAATACAAACTGACCTATGTTGTTGATGGTGAAGAGTACAAATCCTACGAGGTAGAATATGGTGCAACGATTACCCCTGAGGCATATCCAACAAAAGAAGGTTACACATTCTCTGGTTGGAGCGAAATTCCAGGAACAATGCCTGCTAACGATGTTACAATTACTGGTTCGTTCACAATCAACCAATATCAAGTTACATACATTGTTGATGGAGCTATATTCAAAACTGAATATGTGGAATATGATTCAAAACTAACGCCCCCATCTATACCAGAAAAGGAAGGTTATTCGTTTGCTTGGAATGAGTATCCTGAGACGATGCCTGCTAACGACATAATCATCACAGGACAATATTCTATCAATAAGTACAAGTTGGCCTACACCGTTGATGGTGAAGAATATAAATCTTACGAGACTGAGTATGGTGCAGCAATCACTCCAGAAAAGACTCCAACAAAAGAAGGATACACCTTCAGCGGTTGGAGTGAGATGCCTGCAACGATGCCTGCACATGATGTGACAGTATCAGGAACGTTTGCTGTCAACAAATACAAGATTACTTACATAATGGATAATAAGGTGTATAAGGAGGTGATGTGCGAGTATGGAGCAACCGTCACTCCTGAGCCGCAGCCAGTGGGCGTTTATGATACCTTTGAGTGGATTGGTCAACCAGAGACTATGCCTGCCCACGATGTCGTGGTATATGCTGTTTATACATCTGGAATTGCAGATGCTTTGATGATCACACAGCAGAATGTACGCATCTATACCCCTAATGGCAAGAAACTGGATAAACTGCAAAAAGGCTTGAACATTGTGGTACTGAATGATGGTACTGTAAAAAAAGTCGTGATTAAGTAAGACATCTTAGCGATAATACTATCTCTTCTCATAAATCCCCGGCATTTGCTTGCAGATGTCGGGGATTTACTGTACTTTTGCATGCCAATTTCAATAGGTATATTATGTCACATTTTAATTCACAAACTATGACGGCCTACCGTAAGAACGAGGCCAAGAGAGGCTATAACCCTTTCGACTATCCTGAGGAATGGGAATTTTTTAAACATCCGTTTGATGCGGAAGAGGAGGATGATATTTTAGCAGATACTCTTTTCCAGATTCGCAAAATGACTCGGCGAGTTCATCTGTATTTTGACAATGATAGTTATGACCGCTTAGAAACTGCGTTTTATTTCGGTCTATTGGATTCTTTGTCAGAAACTGAGGATTATCTTTTGGGGGCTATTAAATATTCCAGGTATTGTCGCCTTGAGCATTTGTTCTTTCTGGCAGCCAATAAAGACTTAGGGGATTTCATTGAAACATTGTTTAGATTGCGCGATGAGTTAGTCTCAAAAATCAAAACTTTCGGAAAAAATACTGTCAAATTAAACAGAGAATGCCATGACGGTGATTTGTTCTTGCATCAGTATTGTTATCTCACGAAGCATGGTATTCCAGATGACATGTTACGTGCACTGTTGAGGATTCCTGATTTCCCGTCTGGATCTGACAATATAATGAAGCTAGATGAGAATACGAGTCTTAAGAGCTATTTTGAAAATGTGAGAGTGGGATTACAGCTCATTAAAGAAGAGCCAAATATAGAGGGGGGCTGTGATTCCTCTGGTTTGCAGAAACTGATAGAGCCAGTTGACGGGCTACTATGGTATATTCGCGGGACTCTGCTTTGGGTGGTTGTTAAGAAAATTATGATGGTTTGCTCAAATGCTGCAGCGTTTGTTAGTCGTCTAAAGATGCTTGTAGATACAATGTATCAGTGTGCATATAAAGAGGTATGTGGTGTTTATGCCCGTTCTCATGCCTATGCCAAAAGACGCGATGAGGAATTACCACGACAATGCGGAGATTATATGTTTATACAAGGACGTAAACCTACTCTAACCGAGACACAAACATATTTCAATACACATTATCGTGATTTTATTACGAGAAATAATCAGTCGTATCAACTTTACTATCAGTATCGTAAACAAGAAAACAAATTCTATATAGGATTCCTAAATCTTCTCTTAGAAGAGGATACCCGTCAAGATGCTGAAGATTTTTTGTTTATCATGACGTATAGCAAGGAAATCAACTCTAAGAAAAATCCATTAGGCAAGAAAGAGCCTTCTAACGTAACGGATGAGAGTTTGGTGACCGCTTCCTCTCAAGCACCCGTTCCCATCCTGAAAGTTGGAACGCTGATAACCAATGGGCTAGTTATGAATGAAGGCAGACATCCTCATTTCCCAGAATGTCTATCCATAGAGGATGGAAAAAAGTTATATAATTTCCTTTCAGAAAACAGATTCATAGTTGGAGAGAAGACACCTCTTGCTGATTTTAATTACTTGATGGGTGCAGCTACTCAATATACAACTCCCAACGCTCCAAAGCTGATATGGTGGCTAAAGAACAGGCAGATGCTTCGTGAGATGTTGAATCTTACTTTCGCACCGTTGCTCAATAACGGTACGAAGCAAAAAACTCTTGCAGATATAGTACCATCTTGTTTTGTGGATAAGAAAGGAAAGCCTCTAAACCTTTCAAAGAACAAGAACGATGGGATAGTTAAGCAAGATATGGATGCTCTTACAGAATTTTTTGCGACTATTTTGCGACCTGGTGATACTATCTGACAATCAATGACATAGTAAAGATAAACCGATAATTCCCGACCTTTTTTAGTCGGGAATTATGTTTGGATATATTCACTCTGTTTGGTGATTATACCTAACTTTGCACCGCAATTCCATCAATGGAGTTGTGGTATTTTTTTTGTATTAACCGCGAAGCTCGCTTGAGCCTGCACCGGTGCATTATTGGATAGCTGTCCACTCTTGCTGGCCGAGCATAACACTTCGAGGTTATGAATAAGCTAACAAGAGTCCGTCCAGAGAACTTTGACGTGAAGGCGCTGCTTGCAGCAGCACGAGAGGGAAGATTGTATGTTGACGAAAGCAAGAATGAGGTCAGCAGGGATATTCTCATAAAGGAGGTTCGTGCGTATGTAGGACGAATCCAGCCACTAGTTACCAAAGACTTCAGCTCATCGATTGATGAGCTTTGGGAACAAATACTTTCTACTGATGAATTTGTTGAGTTCCTTACTCCGAGTAATAAGGCAAGGAAGTGTAAGGTATTTAATAAGTATAGTGTGATGCGTATCATTGGCGTGTTGCGTGAAAAAGGTGTTTATGAGTATTATAACGATAGCAAGTATAATGCTCTTCTGGAGCAGACGGACAAAGATACGCCTTACAGAAAAT